>Ga0307508_10001330_pt1 | contig 27964 bp, 33 predicted proteins | sample 9_EM_MG_FD_203089 | JGI IMG/M metagenome (GOLD analysis project Ga0307508, IMG submission 203089) | Populus trichocarpa ectomycorrhiza microbial communities from riparian zone in the Pacific Northwest, United States - 9_EM | ecosystem: Host-associated > Plants > Roots > Unclassified | place...
TGCTTTCGGTGGTGGGGAGTGCGACATTGCGGTAGTGGCTGGAGAGAAATGATTTCTTTGACGACGTGTAGTGGAGCGTATGTATGTCCGAATTGAGCTGAGTCCGATAATAACTTTTCAGGCCATGGTAGCTGGCACAGGTGTCGTATAGTTCCTCCTCGCTCGGCGCTGGAGCAGCGGCACTGCAAAGATCGGTCAAGATCCGGAATGTCATCTCCCGCCAGATTGCAAATTCTGTTGGGCACCTCAGTTCAAAAACAGTTGCTGCCTCCTGACACGAATGTTCCGAAAGAGGCCACTCATAGATCTCAATTTTCATGTTCTTGATCTGGTTGGAGATTCGACATTTGTTGCAGTAATTGGAGTGCCTTCTATAGCCCTGCCGGTCTGTGTAGTACTCGCACGAAAGGGTGTTGACCTGGGCTTCTAATCGGCGATACTCTCTTGTTTCCCGCTTAAGCTCGTCCTTCTTGCGCGTTTGGGAGGAGGCTGCGTCTTTCAAAATGTCGTCTCTAAGCTGCATGAGGGAGCTCGAACTGCGAAAGTATCTGACGGAGAACGAGCGATCGGTGACGTTGCCTGAGAATATGAAGTCACTCCTCGGGAGTGCTTCGAAGCGCCGATTCTTAATGTAGGCCTCGATGTGAGATACTCGGATACGCTGTTGAGCCTGGGGAAGGAGAAGCGCAGATAGGAAAGACTCCGTGAACTCCGGAGAGTAATCAGCAAGTAGAGGACAGCTCTTCGACGCCAATCTGTCCAGAGCCATCCACAATTCCATCGTAGTCAGTAACATGACGGAGTTCCTTTCCGGGTTTTCGTGATACGCCGATTTTGCTACAGTGATGTACTCTCTGATGGAACTTCCGAGGAGCTTGCTGCCACTCTCAGTCTCCACCAGATACTTGGCGGTCCATTCGCCAAGGCTGGTCATGACCCAGGTCTCGAAGTCCGCGAGCATGATATCCTTCCTTTCCTCAGGCTCTCGTACACCTGGCAGAGGCGGTATTTGGATTGATGTCCAACTGTGCCGGTCCTCCTCTGCTGGAACAAAGCTGCCGGTCTCCAGCTCCCGGCATTTGAAATGTCTGAGCCCCTGCACATATTCCCTGCTCGTTTCCATCGTAATGGTAGCATCTTTCTCATAATCGAGGTCTTTTTGGTTCCACGGGGATTTCGTAACTGCCGTCTGTACCTGCAGCCACTCATGTTCGATGCGAGAATGTGCTAACTCCCCGGAACGCTGGGCCTCGTCCAGAACAAATATCGGTAGGCGATCCTGAAGTTTGTATACCCTCCTAGAGAGCTTCGAGTTCATGACGAAGAGTAGGTGGCCCTTGATGTTACTCTGAGTGGCGTGACCGAGAATCCGAGCCATGAAGTAGACCATAAACTCCTTGAACACTTCCCGTCCAAGGGTTAACTGGAGCGATACTCTGACCACCAACCACAAAGGACTTCTCCTCCATGGTATAAGCGCATTGTCCCACATGACCTCATCACCGACCCTCTTGATGAACCTCTCAACATCAGCCACCTTCCCGACCGCCCTCAGTATCCCGCTGAGCATTTCGGTTATGAACTTGGGGTGGACGCTCTCTCGCTCCTCAGCGACCACCTCATTCGCCTTTGTCGACGTGGCCACAGCAGCGGAAAGAGCCTGCCGCTTCATCTTGCTCACAAATTGAGCGAATTGGGCGAGAAACGTCGAGTCACACATGGTCGACCAAGGCACGTCGAACGCTGGGCCGGGATACGAGATAAGCAGCCGTCCAGCAGCCCCCACGATGGCGTCCGATGTAGCGGAAGCTTCATAGGACGTAACGAGGACCGAATCTCCCGTGCGGCGAAGGTAAAGGCCTGCGTTCTGAGCAGTGATTTCGATCCCGACGGCATCTTAAGATTGATCCATCTGTTAGCCATGTCATGATTGCTAGGGATGAGAAGCAAACAATACCGCCATCATCCATATCCTTAACCGCCACCTCGAATGGATGCGTGCAAGCCGCTTGCTGCCTCTCAAAACCAACGAAGCACCGCATCATTTTGATCGCTGCGGGCCACCGACAAGCCGGAAGATCGTTGGTGCTACACTGCCGAGCATAGTCCTCCGAGCAATGCAGTAGAAGCTTTAGGAGTGCCATGTTGCCCTCGCTTGCCTCGTCCTCACCCTGCTGAGGTAATTCTGGGGGTAGGAATACGTGGTTGATGATAAAGTGAATAGATCGAATTTTATCTACGATCGTCAATAAATCTCAATTGGGCACGAACAAAACTCTGGAGGTTCCGCCGGCATAAAAAACCAGCGTCATTGGGAACTAACCGAAAGTTTGTGCCATTGTGACAAGTTCGAATGTTTATTTGTTCTAGTAGGGGTGGTGGATCACCACATTGAGGTGCGGATGCGGTGACTTAAGTACATACACGCAGCTAAGCGCGTCGGCGGCAAATGTTTTTGTGTTATTTTTTTACTTCTCGATTTGTGCGGTCAACGGTGGAAAAATCCCTTGCGGAACGTCTCAGTTTGCTTTTTGTTGTTTCATTTGAGGGTGCTAGGCGGACGAAGGAACTGGCGCGGAAGCTTATCTAGGCTGGGGGAACTGTAAAAACTCTGATCTGTTGAGAACTGTATCTGGTAACACTCACATCAAATTGGGGAACTTGGCACGTATCGTGGGAACAGAAATTTATTGTTTTGCTATATTTTCTCTCCATGCAGCCATATTTGTCACATCGCCACTCGGCCGATCCCTGGCGAGAAGGGTTTATGATCCACCAATCCTAGTCTGTTAGTCACAAACCGGCGACCGTACCCACCCGTGAGAGGCAGGTGGAAGTCCGCCAGCCCGTCAGCCTTGATCTCCGCCGTGGCCGGTCTTGGATTTGGGCAGGACGGGTACGTGGTGCGGAAGCGTAGGGCCCTATTCATGATGTTACAGCCGGCGCATGGGGGACCTAGCCTTGCTAATTCTTCCCATGACTGTTTTATCCACGAGACGGCAGCTGAAATATGCACATTCCTGCAATGAAAACCGCGCACGTACGTCACCAGGCCTCAAGTAGGGCATCGTCACGATTAAGCAATAGGTTACCGTGCAGAATTCAGGCTTAGCAGACAGCATCTTATTTCTGTGATACCCATTTTCCGTCGTGCTTAGTTTCTTGCCGGCGCTCAAGATGGGGCAATATCAAGCTTCCGTTCCCAGCTATCGATCACTCCTTTACGAGGGGGGAGAAAGGTGGCTGTTGCCCCTAAGCCGGGGCAACGGGAAAAAAGGAGGAGACAAGAAAACCGAGTGGGGGAGGGCCGGGCGGGGGTTCGGGGCTGCTCTTCTGTCCCGCATGCACTGGAGCAGGACGAGATGAAGCACTGACCAAAGGAACCGAAAAAAAAGGGAAGTTGCTGTATTGTCCGGGTGTCTGCTTGCCTCTCGGAAAGAGAAAGAACTACATATCATATAGGTATACATACAACGGCAGAGAAAAAGGGGGAGGGTATCAATTTATCTCGCGTCTTCATATGGGTCTTGTTAAGACTACGGTGAACACCAACAACACCAACCACGAGTCTACAGAGAAAGGGGAGAGTATGTACATAGGCGAAGGACGGACACTAGCGCCAACGGCGCCTTACCAGTCAACTCCACCCTTGCGAACAAGAAAAATAAGCGCTGTTCAACGCACCGCAACACTCCTACACTCCACAAAAGAAAGAACGGCCTTTGTCTAGGATAGACCACTTTTTAAACGGGATTCCTATTAGGCCACTTTTCTCGAGTATTAGCTAAGTAGCAAACACCTATCATCAGCGCCAGCACACCGTGCCGCTGCGCCTCGCAGATTCGCGTCTCGCAACAATTAGCTTTTACGGAAAAGGTAGTGCGGCTAAGTATGTGCCTTGCGGCATGTACGTACGTAGTGACCAAGGCCATTACAGGTTGAGCAACGTGGCGGGGCCCGGCCACGAATATCCTGGAGCCCTCCAATTTTGTGTCCTCCCAGTTGCCTCCTCATTTCCTCTTCTTTGCCAGCCGTCCTCTGGGTACGTGTGTCTTCGGTTGCTCGCACTGTATAGCCTCCCTCTCCATAACAGCGATTCCTCCAGGTACCTCAGGTCCCTCTTCATTACTATCGGAGATCTCGTCATCCACTCTGACTTGAGTAGATGGAATGGTCATCGAAGGGGCCTTGGATATCTCATTCGCCGTTGGGGTTAGAGAATTTCCGCCGGTGCGAGGCGTACATATTGGATGTGTCGATGTTGTGTATGTAAGGAACGTGTAATTTTGGGTGCTGCTGGCGGCGGTGAGGGTGGCTTGTTACCGGGCATCGGTGTGGAGAGCGTGGGTGTTGCAAGCAAATACTCAAGAAAAGTGGTCTATCCTAGGGAATAAAAAAATCGCCTAAAAAGTGGTCTATCCGAGACAAAAGCCGAAGAAAGAAAGAAAGAAAGAGACCAAGATGCCGCAGTTAAGAGGAACAGACTACCCATGGGCAGGAATGCGATTACTCTACTCTCGTTCGTGCTAAAAGGATCCATCTCGAGACCGAGCGGTGATGTACCATAAATCCGGATAAGAGTCCTACTTTTGAAATCAATCAGCGCCGCACGTGGCAGTCTTGGCGCCCGTATGTAGCGCGCGCTGCGCTTATGTATATAGTTAGTATCAGACTCACTAGCGCAAAAATCCTGTGATAGAGTATACCCTTCTATACTACATGCGGTCACTAACCTCCTCCAACAGAATTATACCCCAGCGGCATCTTCATTATCAGTGATACTAGGGAACAGCTCTGCGACCTCATACTGCTTACGCACTCCTTCCAGTCTCTTACTTTTTCATCCTAGCTAATCCTACCGGTTCAAGAGGGCCGCCATCGCGCGGACAGCGGCGGGGAAACGGTCAAAAATGTACGCCGCCATAGTCTAGATAGGCTTCATGCGAGTATGATAAAACAAAAAAAAACCGGTTCAACAGGAAGTTTTTCCTTGCCTGCGCTTAATGAGCCTACCGAGACCAAGCCTGTCGAGAACGTGACTACAGAGAGCGCGCGCGCCAAACCCCGAGCCTGACCGGGGCCATGTGCGCTGGGTCTGCCAGGGGATATCCGTCGAGGATGCGTCGCTGAGAGCGTGAGCGCTGAACCCGACGAGCCTGTTGGACACGCGCCGCGCCTGCAGAGGAAGCGTGGGCAGCTATAAGGAGTTGACTATCCATAGAGTTGGTCAAGGACGGCGGGTTAGGAAACAGGGAGTAATTTTGCGCAAGAGGTCTACGGTTTCCTGTCCTAATAGGCCGGTCTTCGGTTTCGGTTAATGGGATGGTGGGGGTGACGGGGCAAACAGCTTTGAAAGATCCAACTTAGTCATCTAAGATTTCGCCGATAGCATCATAGATAGCTTCTTGGAGGGTAGGCTAAGTACGAGCGCGGTGAATTGCAATACGGCTGTGTCAAGTGCGTTGGTTATAGTGAAATTGACTTTTCTGCTCCCCATTATTGCCTCCGTGATTCCGGTAGACTTGATTTCCGTAGGTATTTTGTAAAGGTCTGCATCTAACATTCTCGCGATGCTGCTTGGGGGCGCTTGCGAAGTTTAACCTCCCAACCTCCTAAATAAGTGACGTTCTATTGCCGCCAAGGTGCTAATCCGAAGCGGGCTAGCACGCCCTAAGGCGCGCTAACCCGGTTTCAAAAGTAGGACTCTTATCCAGGTTTAGTTATATGCATAATTACGGTAAACAGTCGAGATAAGAGATAGATGAGGCCTCCCTGTTCCGTGAACATTGCCCGAATGTGACGGCGGCATCCTCTTTTTTAGTTTATTCATTAATCGCATACGACCCAGGCACACCTGGCTCGTAGCGGTAATAGCGACACCATCATGGCACTTTTCGACATGAGGTTACGACTGACCAATAGAGAGATTCAGCCAACTTGATAGCAACTTGATATGACGCGCCAAGACGCGCGCTGACTACCTCAGTTTTAACACTCGTGATGGAGAAACAAGGTTCCTATCACCATCAACGAAACGCGTACCAAAATGGCCAGCCAACTTCCAGCAATCCGGCGAAAGACACTGCAAGTTGCTGCAATTGCAGCAGGTATCACTGCGCTTGCCACCACCGCTGCAGTTGTGAGTTGCCGAGTGTGTTCTGCAAAACCGCCGGACTCCTGCGTTTGTTCACCAAGGGTGATCTGTGTACTGTGTTCGCTAGCACTACGTCCGTCGTGGCTAGATGGGGTTCGCACGAGCAGGCCTTCTTAGCAAGGTCTACAGCCTCCACACCGCGCGCCGTCCGCGATCAAAACAGAACCACCTCTCGATACCCATGTCGCGCCGCCAGGACAGAGTCGCGACACCTTAGCACGTCTCCTCGCAGTTTCGCCGACGGGCCGCACGTTTGCTGTGGGATCGGTGCTACAAAGCAAAGCGCCTATCAGAAACGAGAATCTGATACGCATGAGCATTGCGAAGATGTGCATTGTGCAGCAGTGGTGATATCAGAAACCCCACTCTCTCACGGGCTGCGGTTGAATTCACCAACCATTTTGAAATTTTATCTTAGAATCCACCAACCAGTGGGTTTGTTTGCATCTTAGCACGATAAGCACGCCCCGCTCTGTGCATACCCGAGGCGATCTTGTTGACTAGCAAATCACCTACAGCGCTATGTTGTGTAGGTGTAGGTGGATTAGATATGTACGTCATGATGGTTATCGCGCAGTGGTGCTGGGTGATATGGTCACGTGCGGGTGGGCTAGCGCCTTAGAGGGCGGAAGGTTAAGAGCCGGAGGGAGCTCGAGAACCCACACATCAATGCGTGCAGTATCACCTCATTACATTCTCAGCGCTCGGCTATGTGCATAGAATGGGATCTCTGCAAACCCCCCAACTATTTTTACCTACACCGTTGCTAAATATAGCGATATTTATGTGCACGACAGAAATAAGACCGGGTCTGCCGGACCTGGATAGTTATCTCCAGGCGACGCGACGGGGATACCAGGCGCCAATTGTGATTAACACTGGAATGCGGCAAAGCTTGCGTTGGTGCAGTTGTAATGTGCTTCGAGGAGTTTAAGCGGTGAAGACGAGTCACCCACCGGCGATCAACCCACTCGCGAGTGGCGATGAAGCAAAAAAGGCACGCTACTGCACGGTGGTACCGACCAGAGTACTCGTTGGCAGTGCCGGGAAAGGGGGCTGGAGCGTCAGTTGGGCGGCCAAAACGGGCGCACCGGTGGACGGGGTGACGATGCGCTCCAGCTCTGCTGTTCCTGTCTCGTCGCCCCGCTTCGACCGGCTCCCGCCGCCACCCCGAAAGTGTGGCCGGTTTGCTCCGTCGGAGGTTCTGGGAATGGAAGTTGTGAGGCTATTTCCATGCTCTCCTTTTTCTTCCTTCTCCGGGACAACACTCCACACGAAAACGAGGGCGCGACCGACTACCGAGTCAGGTGCTCAACGGAAGAATTGACGCGTTCGCATCGGGCTCGCCGGGAAGATCAACGAAAACGGATGCAATCGGCTCGCGCGCTCGGCGGGGGGATCGGCGAGGCGCGATTGGCTCGGGGGCCCGGCGGGGGGGTTCAACGGAGCCGGGGCCCAACCGGACAGAAAGGGGATATCTACATGCGAGCAAATGACGCCGGGGTGTACGACCAGACGGGGGTTTCCGCCGATATCTTTGAAGAAGGAGTATGTCTAGGCGGATAAAGTCTCGTTCTGTTCGATATCCACAGCGGAATCATCTGAAGAGGTTTTGTTTGATATACGGGTTCGTTTGATTTTGGTGTTTGACGATGTGGTTTCCTCGCGGTGAAGCGCTGTTCTTATTTTTATTTATTCATTGCTCGCATGCCACCGAGCAAGATCTTAGCAAAAACAAATTGTCCGTTTCCTAGCACACGAACCGGACGCCGTGCTGGCAGCGCATGCGCCCGCACCCAGCGCCAACAACACCTTTGCCACGGGCGACGAAACTACCCCGTCGATCGGGCCAGGAACTCTTCGTCCACGCGCTACCCGGTCTGAGCGACGAGTGGAGACGGCATCGGACAGGATTTGCCAAGGGCAGCACAGACCATCCGGATGGACCGCGGTCTCTAGCCTTGCTGAGGAGCCGGCAGGGATGCGTATCACTGCTCCCCGCAAGTCTGAGGACGTAGATACGGCATCCAAGAAGCGTGATCGACACGAAATTTGGATGATGAGGGAGTTCTCGTCCAGATGCATGTACCGGCATCTCTTCGTCTCTCGATTCCCTCTGATAATGCCTTCGGTCTTGGCTGCCTTCTAATCAGGCGTTGACCCTTATCTCACCACGGCCTTCTTTGTCACATCTAACCTCATGCCGCCCACCTGATCTCACCTATCCCGCCGAAGCCCTCATCCAACCGTGCAACCTAGTGGCAGGCAGTAACAGCGGAATAGCTTCCGGAAAAGCGCTTCCAGGAAGCTTGTATGTAGACGAAGGATCATGCGCGCAAGCAAGTCGACGTGCAAGAGGTAGTCCGGTATCATACACACTCAGGTAGCAGCGATGAACCGGGGCAGAGGCTTACCAATGAAACTGTGAGACTGGGACGTTCGGTCAACGGTAGTAACTATCGAGCGAGTCCGGTTTTTCGGTAACACGTGACGGAAACGAGGCGCGACGGTTCAACGCGCTCGGCTCCGGCGCTCGTCGGAATGATCAACGGAAACGAGATGCAATCGGCCATCGGAAGGTTTAACTGAACCGAGACTGCTCGAGTACTTGATGGAAACGGATCGAACGAACAACGTCGAGGTGTATGACTCGGGCGGGTTTTTGCTTCACGATCATCGGAGAAGGGATAATATGTACGTCTACGCGAATAAAGTCTGTTCAGTTCGATAACCACTACGAAAGAACCTTGGGCGGTTTGCTTCGATATTCGGTTCGTTCGACTTTGTTGTTTGACGATGGCCGGTTTTCTCGCGTCGAAGCGCTGCTGCTGACGGTGATGCTTCATTGATCGCGCGCAACCCTACATAGCAGATCATGGCGATATTTATATACAGTCCGTTCTAGTTCCATCCGCCCAACTTCGGGCAATCCGCAGGCGGCACGCTGTAACTTCCCCTGCCCCCGCCTCTCTTATCCCCTCTTCGAGAGACGGGGAGAAGACATTTCCTTTTCTTCCCTTTCCTCCTGTCTCCTCGGCCAGGGGCAACCAGCTATGTAAGGACTCTCGCCTCGTCGTAAAACCGTTCGCTAGGTGTGTAAGTCCGCAAGCCGGGAACAGACAGCACAACGAATGGACAAAAGCTTGGTGCGCACCGTCAAGCCGCAGTTTTAGCGTTGAGGTCATATGTCACATGCCCAAATCTGGTGGTTTAGTTGGAGTGCTCTTGGACAACGCAAAAGTTCATTGAAACTCCCACTGCGGTGGCGCGATTTGTATTTGTCCGTGCGCGGCTAGTTAGTGGGTGCACCGCCAGCGATTCCAAGCTAAGCGCCCATAAGCCGGTCAGTGTAGATATGTACGCCTCCACAAGGTGAGCCATGGCACGCGACACTGAGTCATCGACACCTGACGCGGGCACCATCCACATAACCACCCACCGGAGGCAACAAGGGGGCCATCGCCACATCAGTTCCCCGTACACTACGAGCAGTTCATCGACGCAGCGACGAGAAGGCCATCGACATAGATCCACTGCACATGACCAGAGATGGACACAGCGATTCAGCGTACGCGACGAGGTTATCGACATAGCCATCGCACCGTCGCATCCACCGCTGCATCCATCGTTACGTTCACCGAGAGCATTCGTCGCCGCGTTCGTCTATTGATTCTGCGAGAACATCCAGTGAGGGCATCCATCATCGAGTACGTCAATAGTGTCCACCGAGAGTCTGTGGGCATGGCAATCCACCAAACACGACGAGAAGCCCATCGCCATAGATTCACCATACGCGACGAACGAGAGCGCTATCGGCGCAGCGATCCAACGTACGAAACGAGGAGGCCGTCGTCATGGCCGTAGCATCGTCTCATCCACCGCTGCGTTCATCGTCGCGTCCAGCACCTGTATTTACTGCTCTTGAAGCGGTTAGCACAGCTCTCCGAGTATCGGAAATAGCGTGAAGGGGAGAAAGATGACGAGGACACCGCGACGCCTGGTACCATGACAATGAGGAGGATGGCAAGGATAGGATAACACAGCGACGGGAAGATGCAAGAAAGGAGGTAACGGATGCTGGAAATGTGTACGTAGATTCTTTTGAATCGAAGTGCTATAGCTCCGTGTATCTATAAAGCGGCACAAACAATTCCTACAGTGGTATCAGCACCTGCTCCGGTTAGCGTCCCTAGGACGGTGCATGGTCACCGCCCCCCAATATGAAAAATTTACTGATCCGGTCAGCCCATTATTTGATGTGGGCTGCAGTCGCCCAATCTTGTGGTTGTGCGTGTGGCTCTGGGGAAGCTGACCACTTTTCCTGCATCCCTTCGATGGGAATCGGGGTCTTGAACGGCGTCCTTTTTTTTCCCCCAACAACCGTACAGGCATATCTAAATCATGGCGAAAATTCTGTCCGCAGCGGTCGTATTGACGTCAGTGGCTCCTCCTGCCCCACGGCCTATCCCGGTACAGAGGAAAGAAGAAAGGGATGAAAGAAATGCGGTAACCCGCCTTCTTCTGCACTGAGCCCTCGCACTGTGCCTCCGTCTCCATGCTGTCCAGCCCTACCCCCCGCTCTACGTCCGCAATGTTGAGGAAGTCCAGCAGCCCTCGCACACCGCCCGCCGAGAGGTCGCACATCACGGTGTTGCGAAACTACGAGTGATACAAAATGACTGCCGTAATCCTTCCGCTAGCCAATCGGAACGCTTTGTTCATTCCAATCACAATTTTGCACTCGCGAGCCACCATGCAAGTGACGAGGCACGACTTCTTCGAACAGGAACCGGACCTTCTCGTCGATGCCAGGTGCAGCTAGGCGGCCCTGGGCTTCCTTTTCACCACAGATGTCGGGAGGCGGGTCCCAGCCCCTGCTGAGGGAGACGCACTGAGTGAGGCGTCGTCGCAGTGAGAACTCCGGGAGTGGGGGGAAAGGGAGGCGGAGCGGAGGCAGAAGGCCGAGAAGCTGGGCACCGATGGGGTGGAAGAGCCGCTGTTCTTCGCAAACCCTCCTTCACGGCCTCTGCAGTAGAGGAGAAGGGAGATCGGGGGTGGCTTTCGTTTGTCTTTCCATTCCAATTTCTTTGGGGCGTTCTACATCTTCTTGGGATAGTCCTGGGCGAGGTAAAGGGGAGCTACAACGAACCGTTCACGGACCGATCTAGGCCCGGGTCGGAGTGTGGACTGGAACCGGACAATTTGTTATCCCCGTCCCGGTTTGCGGACGGACCTGAATGACTGTTCCGACCCATTTCAAACGTGCCAGTTGTCAAGGTCAAACAAGAAGTCTTGCGTGCGGTCTGTTGAATGGTTATGGCCGTAGGTGTGCGTAGATGGGATTCTTCAAGTTGTGGTAGGGTTCGCGTAGAGACAATCTCAGTTGCTATATAGGTTGTAAGAGTACAGAACAGAAGAAGCCCGCCGAACCGAGAACACTAGGTACATCCACACTTCCCGCTTAGCCCCATCATTCCCATGGTAACACCACCCTCTCAACTCTAGCAGCCTCCATACATCCAGCGCCGAGAAGCTTTTCCAACACGGTCGCCTGAAACCTTATTGGCGAGTAGCGCCGGTGTCAGCACTAGAATTTCTTGGTAACCGGGTGGAAAAAACATTCCGATGAGGCGGTAGGATATTTTGGTGTTGTAGGTCTCTTCTAGTCGGAATTGTAACTGTTGCGAGCTGTATGTGTACCGGTCATAAGATATGAATTGATGTTAGAGGGGCAGCGACGGTCTATGACGACTGCTCTGTGTATTCCAGTCCAGTCTATCCAGGTGGTGTTGTATAAGGTAGAGCACAGGCGAGAATTCCGCCCTTCGGTGATAAAGCCTACCCGGCTTCTCGCCGCCGTCGGTCTTTTGCCTCCCTGCAATCAATTCTGCAGACTCTCCTAGATTACAGCTTGCCAGCTTCCTCTTGGTCGAATATCAAGGGCAGAGCTGCTCAACGCGCCGGATGCCATCGGTAATAAATCGTCTCCGCTCGATTTCCATTCCAAGAACTCTTCAGGTTGTGTGTTTCCGAATAAAGGTGGTGAAAGGCTCACATATTTGTTCCCAATTGGGGTGGCTTGCTGATGGTATCTGAAGTAGTTCTCGGCATGTAAAACAGAGTTGATCTATGGCGTATATGATCGGCTCGTTGAGTGGTCAGCTCGTCGCCGGAGGTTTAATGCTGCCGCAATGCTAATGTTATTAAGGAACCGCAGAAGTATATTTCCCCTCCAGTTCATCCTGACTCCGAATTTTCTTCCACGCTCGCCGCATGCCGGTAGATCCACACTCTTGGACCTTGCGGTCTCCGTCCAGTCTCCGGCGCAAGAGTGCCAACCTCCTGTCCATATAACGTTTGGTTCAGCTCCCGTAATTGAGCTCGATCCAGAGACCGCACATTCCAGGCGCAGAGCGAGGGATTTCGCACGCATGGGTAATGGCCAGTACTGGTCGGTACGGACTATGTGGCTCTAACTGCAGGTAATCTTCGATACATTGTAGCGCAACGGCGTACGTCCGCGGCGAACGGAGAGTAGAAGTATTGACGTGTCCGCGATTTGGCAGGCCCGGTGCTGAACTTTGCCGTGACGTAGATTCCCTACTACAACAGCACCACCGAGTAGTGCGCGGTACTGCGGCACTACTTGTCGGTAACGAATGGTGGATGTGCACACCATAGGAGAGTCTACGACAGCGTGGGTTGTGCGGGACGAACCCCGCACATCAACGGCGGCGGAGCTGGCGCCCAGTGCCTTCGTCGTGGTGCTGTCGGGATGTGCATTGCGCGTACCTCGAAACGACGGCCAATCCGAGCGCCGTCCGTGACCGCCGCAGTTTTCACTGAGTTGGGCTACGCGGTGCGAAGGTGATGGCACCGCTAGAAACCCCGAAGCGCGGATTGCGGCGTTCGTGTCAACCCGCCAGGACTGCGAGGGACCGCAGTGACATGTGGATTTATCCTCCTAACGGCCACCACAGCGTGCCCAAGCTCGGCGATGTCTCCTTCCGCTACTCGTCGCTAGCGCTTCATCCTATGTTTCATCTACTTTTTGCCCCCACGCACAATCAATACTCTCGACTCGGTGGGTGGCTACCGCTTGTCCATGGGGGCAGATGCCGGATGCAGTGATCTTTGCTGCGAGTGGGGGTGGTGAAGGCTGGTGTCATTGGTCGAGGCCAAAACGAGGTTGCGCACTTGACGGAACGTCCATCGGTGCCTGCGATTGGGCTTCGTCGTGCAGGTGCTGTGACGGGAGGAGATGACACGCGGAACATCTTCGCCCGGCTGCGGTTGTAGCGCGCCGGCGGATATACGGCGGCGTCCCGACTGTTGACTGAGGGCGGGCGATCGTAGTCGTGCGCCGGGTTGGGCCGTGCACAACCACTCGCACTCGGTATCGGCCACTGCGCAAGGCGTCGGAGGTCCGGTGTTCAGCCGGATTGGATCGCGTTGAGGCAGGGCGACAATCGTTGTAGAGAGTGGGTGTATTGCGTTTCCCGCAAAGCTGCAGTCAGGTGCTGTATTCACGGACAGTTGGGGAGAATAGTGGTCGGCAGTTGCACCCACTTGACGGCGCAGGAGTCTCTGTATCTGCGGCGTCATCACATCCACAGGCATCTCGTCGACGGATCGCCGAACCTCGTCGCAAGCCATGCTGTGGGTAGACGGAATCCTGTATCTACGCCCTCGCGCTCAGGGAGAGCAGCGATATGCATCACCGCCGGTTCCTCAGCTCTGAGAAAGACCGCGAGCCATCCAGATGGCGAGTGCTGCCCTTGGTAATCCTGTCCAATGCCGTCTCCGCTGCGTCGCTCAGACCGGGCAGCTCGTGAACGGTGAGTTTTGGCGCTGGGTTCGCAGTAGCGCCGGGATCCACCTTGTCGGCTCCCTGCCGTCGCAGAGATGTTTCTGGCGTTGGACGCGGACGCCTGCGCTGTCAACGAGACGTCCTCGTCGCCCGCATCGCGCCCTTCTTCCGGGTGTGCAGGCCGCGATGCCAGTCACCACCTCTCCCGCAAAGGACCCCGCTGTAGAGTTCCTACACTGGCGACGGAAGCGCCGAGTGTGATCAGACCAGGGTTTTTGCTTCCCTGCACCCACACCCCTGTCTAGCTTTTTTTTTGTTAATTCATTATCCTCGTGTGCGACCTATCTAGATCATGACGAGCTATGTACAGTCCTTTTCCCCGCCGCAGTCCGCGTTTAGCGGCACGGTGCAGGCTCCCTTTTGCCCTCCGCCCAGGCCTGTTCCCAGAGAAAATAGTAACGCACCAAGGAAAGTACAACGGAGATGACAAAGGAAAGGCGACCCGACCACCCCCTACTCTGCCCCCGCCGCTGCCATGAAGGGTGGGGTGGGTAGGAACAGCGGCCCCTCCCCATCGCCCAGCGCCTCCGCCTCCGCCCTTCGTTCCTCCTCCCGCTCCTGGCGCTCCCGGAGCTCCCATTCCGACGCCTCGCTCTCCGCGTCGTCCACTTCCACAGCCGGCACTATCCTCCCTACATCCATCGAGGCAAGGAAATCCAGCACCGCCTGACTGCACCCCTCTTCCGCGAAAAGCTCGTGAGCTTTCCACCGCTCCCTCCCTCTTCCCGTCTCCTTGTACACCTCCTCCCACAGGGTCCTCTGCTCCTTCTTCCACTTCGGACACCTCTTCAGGAGGTGGTCTCTTGTCTGCTTGGGGCATCGGCACCACCAGCACTGGGGAGTTGGGCGTGATTTCGTCCAGTGCAGGTATTCGCCTGTCCGACAGTGCCCCGTCTTCAGCTGATAGAACCTCGAGGCGAGCCTCTTGGTGCTCCCAGCAACTGTGCCGTCCGGCTTCTGGCTTTTCGGCATCTTGTATTTCTTCTTGGAGGTCCGGCCTCCAGCCCATTGTCGAGCCTCCGCCCACTTCTTCTCCGAGATCTCCCGCCTAATGTTGGCGAGGGATCTGGGGAGTGGTGTCTCCTCTGGCCGCTCCGAGCAGGTCCAGCCTTCCACTCCGTGAGTGTCCGGCTCGTCGGCAGCAAGCTTGGCCCATTCGTCGGCCTTTTCGTTGCCCTCCACGCCTTCATGCGCCAGGCACCACCTGATCTCAATGGTGATGTCCGGCGCTGCTCTCCGGAGTGCAGCGATGTGCTGTCTCGCTTCCAGCGCATGTTTCTGCCCCGGTCCCGGCTCGTCCATTGACATCCTCCGGATTGCTGCTTGCGCGTCCGTGAATATTGTGATGTGGCTCGGAGTCGGGCCGATTTCCGCTGCCCTTTTCAGTGCGCATGCCAGAGCTGCGCATTCTGCATCGTACACCTCCTGGTTGAATCCCATATGGGTCTTGATCCCTTCCCAGGTTTGGCCGTTTTTCCAAGCTACTGCGTATCCGGCAGCCCCATTTTCCAGCCGTGACCCATCCGTGAACATGACGAGCCCCGGCCTCTCCTTTTCCGCCTCCCTCTTTGCCTCCTCCCGCTCTTCCTGGATCAGTTCCGCGTCAAAGGGCTCCAGTTCCTCTAGCAGCACTGTCCGCTCTGTCTCTATCCAGGTGCGGTCTAAGGCAGTGCTCAGCCGCTTGCCAATTGCAGTGCCTGCACCGATGACCTCTCTGGCTATTGCTCCTTGGGGAAGACTCAGGAGCCGCAATCCGAAGCGCCGTTGTCGATTTTCAAGTTGGTTGGCTGCCAGCCGTAGCCCTGACTCCATCGACAGTGCTTCGAGGTTGGTGGTTCGGAAGGCTCCTGTTGTCGCCCGTGCCTCCCGGTTGATGAGAAGTTGAAGCTCTTCCGCACGGCCCGTCGTTCCATGGATATTGCCCCCCTTCCACCACAGCTCCGCTCCAAACATGGCGACAGACTGTACGCATGCCGACATGACTCTCCTGCAATTTGCCGGGGAGAGGCCCGTTTGCCCCGTGAGCCGTTTCAGCCGGTTCAACGTATTTCGCCCGCTCTTCAACCTGGTGGCATGGTGCTTCCTCAGTGTGAGTTGTGAGTCCAGCCACACCCCAAGCCACCGCGTTGCTGCCCGGTTGAATGCAACCTCTTTGTCCCCCACCTGAACCTTGGCCTCCGTCCGCACGCCCTTTCTCTTTTTCCCCCAGAAAATTGCTGCCTCCGTTTTTCCGGGGTCGAATGCCACGCTGTTCTTCCCAGCCCACTCGATGGCCGCGGCTGCCGCCAACGACAGCTTGTTGGCCACCTCCTCTGCGTTTTTCCCCTCTGCCCACCACCCGATGTCATCAACGAAAGACAGCCCACTGACGCCTGGGGCTGCCCGTTCCACCTCGTCGAAGATGCCTGACAGATAGGTGATGAAGAGGATGGGTGCCGCCGGCGAGCCCTGGGGAATGCCGGTGTCAACTGGGTTTTCCTCACCAACCTCTCCGTCCAGAACCAGTTTGACCCGCCGATCTGACATAAAGCTCATCGTCCAGCGGATGAGGTCAGCTTCCAGTCCCAGTTGTTCCATCCGCTTGCCAAGGAAGGTTTTGTCGACGTTGTTAAAGGCGGACCTGACGTCCATGAAGAGAGCGCCGGCTATCTTTTTCCCCCCCCACGCCTGCTGGGTGCGGTTCATCAAAATGGCCACTGCATCCACACATGACCGACGTTTCTGGCACCCGAACTGGCCTTCGTGTAGGCCTCGCTTTCGCTCCAGGTGGTTGGCAATAAGGTGGGCTGCCGTCCGTTCCAGCAGCTTGCTGATGACGTCCAGTAGCGAGATCACCCGATACGCTCGGACTTTAGAGTAATCGGGCTTCCCAGGCTTGGGAATGGCCACCCCTTTTGCCGTTTTCCAGATCCCCGGGTGGAATCCCAGCCGGATACACGCCCGAACCAGCTGGGTGACTCGCTGCTGATCCCACTGCCAAAACACTTTCACGATTTCAGCCGATATCCAGTCATCTCCCAGCGCCGAAGTGTTGGCTGCTGCCTTTAGGAGCGATCCGACCAGCTGCGAATCCACTCTCTCAAACGCCTGGCCACCCGCTGCCGGATCGAAGCTACCCGGTGGGCCCTGTGGGAAGTGGGCTTGCAGAATAGCCTGTTCCCGTTCCCAGTGACCTTCCGCAACGGTGCTGTCCTCTCTGACGAGCGCCTGGCCGGTCTTGTCGATTCGTGGCGTTGCGTATGCCGCCGCTGTCCATACCTTGTTTCCGTCCGCCTCTTGTAAGAACCGGTTCCAGCAGTCCCTCTTTGCTTTTCTTATCGCCCTCCGAAACTCCCGCCTTGCCGCCTTCACCCGCGACATTCCCGCCACCCTCCATTTCCTCCTCGCCCTTCCCAGCTCTTTTCGCAGGTCCTTCAGCTCCTCGCACCACCATGGCTTTGACCATGGGCACCAACGCTTCTTCCTGGCGTGTTCGTCCAGTGTCACAGTCATCGCCTCCCTGAGCGACCCTGCTGCCTCCGTCACCTCCTCCTTCGTACTATCATCGGTCAGGATGGGGGTTCTCCCCACCCCTGCCAGGTAGCACCTCCGTGCCCTTTCCCTCCTCTCTCCCGCCTTCTTCTTGTCCTCCTCCTCGCTTTCCTTGGCGGGATCCCACCCACTGATGTCCCAGCCCGTCACTTCTGTGCTCGTGTCCACGCCTTGGCCCGGGGTGCCTAGCACCTCCCACGCAATAAGCTCGTGGTCGGACCCAGTTGCCTCCTCCCTCAGCAGGCACCAGTTCAGTTCGATGTTTGGGGAGGACAGGGTGAGATCGATGATGGAGTGGTTCTCGGCCCCTGGGCCCATCCTTGTGGCCTCCTCCGTGTTCCAGACAAAGAGGTCCTCCTCTTCAATGAGCCGCTCCCAGAAGGTGTGGTTCCTGCTGCGTGTTGCCCTGGGGTTCCACACCTTGCTGTGGGCATTCATGTCACCAGCGATGATCACCCTTCGGTGCCTGGCGATCTCAGTCCAGGCTGCGCACTGCGCCGGCCTGTTCGTTTCGCTCCCCTCGTGCTGATCGTATGTGTTGGCAATGACGATCGCGTCCCCTCCCGGAAGGGTGACCTCCACCACCTGCACGTGGTTCCCGCTCTCTCTGGCTAGGTCTTTAAGCTCCGTCACCCGACACCTCGACGCCTTGTTGATGGCAATCCAGCACTTCGCCGCTACGCCCTCCTCCCCCACACCCCTGTCTAGCGGTGTCGCTGTATCTAGATACGTACGTACTTATGTAAGGCAGGTCTGGCTATAAGTAGAAACGCAAACGTCCAATAGTGTACTGTTGAAACAATACCGATTAGCGATGAGGATAGAAATGAACGATAGGAGTTCCGTCAGTCTGAATGGGAACACATGGCGTATGGATTCTGGTAGTTTGAGCGGTTCACATCTTCGTAGTAGTATTCGATGAGTATCCAACAGAAGAAGAAGAGAAAGAACCCGCAGAACAAAGATCCTCCGCTCACACTTCCCCGCTTGCGTGTCCTCAGCAAACTCTAAGGGACAAGCGCCAAATCTAAACAACGTGCGAGAAGCATTTCCAACTTGTACACCAACGTGGCTGATCGACCGTGACGATTTACCTCGCAAACAAGCCCCGCAAGCCGGAAGAGAATAATGCCGACACCCGGCAGTCATAGTCTCTGCTCCCATCCTACTGGTTACCTTTCGCAAGTGATCCGACTCATTTTCCTCAAAATACGCTTCTCAACATGAATTTCTCTCGGAATTCGCTGATGGGTAGGGAGCTGGGACCCATGGGCGATCTACCGAATGCATTTGGGAACCAGGCGGTGAGCAGGGGTTTTTTTTTGTTTAATCATACTCACATTTAGCCTAGCTAGACTATGGCGGCGTACATTTTTGTCCGTTTTTCCCGTCCGCGGTGGTGAGCGGGGTGGCGGGAGATCTACAGAATACGTCTGGGAATCTGGCTGGTAGCGGTCAGCAAGTTGGAAGCGCAAGTGTCACGGTGAGAGCTACCTACTGCAGATTGTCATTAAGGCGTTGCTGTAGCTGACATCGATCTCGCAGTCCTCACTACTACCGCCGGATAACTCGAACGCCCGTTCAACTGCTCGACAGATAGTCTACGATCAGGCTAACAGCTACGGCAACACGAGCAACAGCCACAGCGTGAACCACATCGGAAATTACTACGCTATGACCGAAGATCCTTTGACAGAGGTTGGTATGCTAAAGATGCCCTGATGCCGCTTTCTTGAACCAACTTGCGCCGTTCCGCGAAGCCGAAGCGAGCTCTGACGATGGCGCCGCATTCAACTCGCTGCTATGGCAACACGAATCTAGTTGCTTGCCGGGCACCCGAAACGAACTCCTGATGGATATCATGCGCTGGTCGGATAATCCTCACGACGCCTGCATCTTTTGGCTGAGTGGTATGGCAGGTACTGGCAAGACTACCGTCTGACGGACGGTCGCTCAGAGCTGGTACGATCAGAAACGACTGGGAGCAACCTTCTTTTCTCGTGGCCAGGGAGATCTAGCCAATTCGTCGAAATTCTTCTCAACCCTGGCCTATCAGCTGGCACGTACGCTGCCCAGCCTCGCCGCCCCCATTCGACAAGCCACACTGAACAATCCCGATATCACCAAACAAGGCCTACGGGACTAATGGGAACAGCTAATCCACCGACCGCTCCCCCGGAATGCTGCCCACCGAGATTTTGCTCTTCATACGATCTCCAACGCGGTAGTCCACCAGGATATATTTGTTCTCCTCCAGAATGAATTTGAAGAAATCCGGACGCGTCACCGATTTCCTGACGGATGGCCGGACAAATCATGCCTACCCCGGTCCCCGGCTCGTTCAGAAGGCCGGTGGGCTCTTCATCCACGCTGCAACGGTATGCAGATTCATCGGGTATGAGTACAGCCATCCACTGGACCGCCTAATTTCACGGATCGTCAATGGAACAACTCGATTCGGTGTACACGTACGACACGCGGCAAGTTTCACCAGTTTCCAGGCGTGGCGCTGCAGCTTCAGCGGGCAATGTGGTTCGCACACCGTCAGCAGTCGCTTTCCGCCACGTTTGCAGAATCAGATGATGTCCGCAGGAGTACCAGAATGCATCCCCCAATGGGGTCCCCGTAGGTGTTGGTGAACGGCGTAGGCACAGAGACTTCTGTGCCGTCGAGTTGGTACATCCACTGGCCACAGTTCTCCCCAACTGTCCACGAATACAGCGCCTGACTGCGGCTGGGTGGGAAACGCAACACACCCTTGCTCTCACGATAGCCGCCCTGCCTCAACACAACCCAACCCGGCTAAAAGCCCAACCGCCGCGGCCCCGCGTAAAGACCGATACTAAGTGCAAGTGGTTGTACGTCACCAACCGGCGCGCACCTGCAATCTCCCACCCTCGGTCAATCCGGACACCCGCAGTGTATCCGCCAACCCCCTGCAACCACAGACACGCGATGTTCCGCGTGCCAACTCGTGCCGTCACAGCACCTGGACGACGAAGCCCAATCGCAGGCACCGATCGACCCTCCGCCGAGAGATGGAGACCGAAAAACATCGCTCTGGCCTCAACCAGTGAGATCGGCCTTCACCGCCACCACTGCCGTCCGGCTTGCCGCCAGGTTGACGTCGTCAGGCACCACCCCCAAGCACGCCAGTCTCCTGCATCAGCAGCAGTCCTGCGCCGCGTCGAGAGCATCGATCGTGCTTCGGGCAGCAAATGGTGGAAACGCAGGGCCAAGCTCCGAGGAGCGGGTGGAGACGCCGCAATGCTTCTGCACGTTGTGGCGACCATGAGGACGAGAACAAGTACACATCTCTCTGCGGTGCCCCGCGGTTCCGGCTGGTAGACACGAACGCCGCAAGGAAAACCACAAAGGAAAGTGCAAAGGAAAGACAAAGGAAAGCGGCCCGTCCCACATCCATGGTGGAGAGGAACATAGAACCGCCTGGCTACACCTCGTATCGAGGAGGAGGATCAGTTCCCCAACACTTGACCGGTGCCTCGCGAGTGAAAAATAGTGATTGTCACGAATGCAGCGTTCCGATTGGCTAGCCGAACGTTGCACAGACAGTCACTGTGTATCACTCATGAGTTACATTCGCACCACAACGGAGACGGAGACACAGTGTGAGGACGCAGGACAGGAGGCGGGCGAGGAGTAGCGGGGCGCCTTTCTTCGTCCCTTTCTTCTTTCCTTGTACCGATATAGGCCAAAGGTGGGGGTCGGGGGAGCCGCCGACGTCAATACGACCGTTGTGAACAGAATTCACGCCCTTGTCTGGATGGGCCGTATTTGATTGATGGAGGAAACAAAAAGGACGCCGTGGATTCAAGACCCCGATTCCCATCGAAGGGATCCTGTGATGATAAAGCCAAAGTGCTGAGCTTTCCCGGAGTCATACGCTCAAGCACAGCCTAGGACGATTGCAGCCCAGAACAAGTAATGGGCTGGCCGGATCAAGAAAAAATCAATTCTTACCGAAGCATCCAAGGAATGGATACCGACGCTAAAAAGTTGTTCTTCGCTAAGACCACTGAGTCATATTGGGAGGCAATGACCCTGCACCGTCTTAGGGATGCTTACCGGAGCAGTTCCTAACATCACTCTACATAGGGGTTGTTTGTGCCACTTTATAGATACACGGAGGTATAGCACTTCGATTCAAAGGAATCCACATACACGTTTCCAGCATCCATAACCCCCTTCCCTGCATCTTCCCGTCGCTGTGCTATTCTACTCATTGCCATCTTCCTCATCGCCATCGTACTCGCCGCCATCCTCCCCATTGCCATGGTACCTAGCGTCGCGTTGTACTCGTCATCTCCATGCTCTTTCTGACGCTCGGAGAGCTGTGGTAACCGCGTTAGAATAGGATGTACGGTGGTGGACGCGACGGTGGATGCAGCGGTGGATGGGATGATGCTGTGGCTATACGCTGGTTCGCTGCTTCGATGGTGCTCTCGTCGCGTATGGTGAATCCAGGTCGATGGGCTTCTCGTCGTGTACGGTGGATTCCTATGTCGATAGATTCTCGCTGGATGCTGTCAACGGTCGACGGTGGGTGCTGTCGTAGGGAATGCTATCGACGAGCGCGGCGATGGATGCTCTCGGTGGACGTGACGATGGCTCAAGCGGCGGATGCCACGGTGTTATCGCTTCGTCGATGACCTGCTCGTCGAACACTGAATCGCTGTTTCCATCCCTGGTCGCGTGGTCGCCTTCTTGCTCGTCGTGTACGGTGGATCGCTGTGGCGACGGCCCCCCTGTCGCACCCGGTGGGCCGTGATCGCGTGTCGATGGCTTCTCGTCGCGTATGTACCGCGCTTACTGACGAAGTTACGCGAGGAGGCTTGCAGGAGGTTGTGCGGTCTTGCACCCACAAGCCGAACACGAACAATCACGTCACAATGAAAAGAACTTCAACGGCTAGATATTTGTCCGGATACATACGCTACCCCAGCTTTTTAAAAAATAGTCGTCCCGAACTTTTGTAGTTGCTCCAATACTCCAACTAAACTACCAAAATCCGGGCACGTACATGACCTCGACTCTAAAACCGAACATTTCTCCCCATCAACCACCATTCTTCTTCCCGGTGATTTACATCCACCCGGACCGTACTTGTCCACACTATTTTGTTCGTAGTGCTGATCTTCGCCGCGGGCCCCTGTAGGGATACATACTCGCGGGACATTTCAAGCATGACACCGTCATCGACGCTGAAGATGTCCATTAACGATCGTGTATCCTCTGGCCAAATATACGAGACAGTTCCGCGGCGTCGACGATGCCGGGCGTGCGCACGATTGTGAAGTAATGGCACAAGCGTGAGGCAGTGGTGCAGGGTAAAAAGGGGCATGCCTACCACACAGCGCATGTTAAGGCGCATAGGAAGAAACGTAGGATGAGAGGTCGTCCTCATGTATTCCGCCTGTCTAGCCGCCAGCGCAAAACAACGTGCGTGGCAGCGGTAAACACACCATTTCCATCCACAGCTTCCCCTCTGCCGCCAGCTTCCAGCCACTACCGCCAGACGGCCTCGGTGATGTTGATGTCAACTTCATTGATCCATCCGGCCATGTCGACCTGCCGGAACGAGACCTAGTCCGATACGGCGGCGAGAACCGCGTCGATGTTGGCCCGGTCGTCGTCGGTCGGCGGGAAGCCGAACTCCATGGGCTGTTCGAGGCTCGCGATCCGCTCCTCCATCAACACGTCCGCCGATCTCCGGTCGAAAGTCTCCACGGCCCAGCAACAGCACCAGGGAGCACCCGCTCCTGGATTCCTATTTCATCGTGCTTCGGGGGGGTGCTCCGCAGCGCGCGCTTCGTGTTCTCCGAGTTGCCTCTGTTGGCAGCGATGGAGGGGCTCAGCGCGTCGGAGTAACGATCGTCGCTAGCACGTAATCAGTCAGCCAGCATGTGTACACCAGCCCGGCTGCGGACATACGCACGTCCTTACCATGATCTGCCGTTCGCTGCGGGTGCGGGCTTCGATTTGCGAGGGGCGTTGCTGGAGTTGTGTGGTGACGGTGATGGCAAGAGACGAGTCTGGGCGAGTGGTGGTGATGTGGAGCTAAAATATTAAGTGAGGGACAGAAACCGAGCTACGTAGATAGAAGTATTGCCAAATCATCCTGAGCTTGGCGCCAAGAAAGTGCGGGGTCTAATGTCCGCATATGTCCGAAGATTGCTTGGACATGAATGTAAGTCTACGCAGATGTGGCGTCGCCGAGCCCGCACCGGCTTATGGCCGACTTACCCACCCTTCCCCGCCATTCCTACCACGTTCGCCCACCGCCAACCACCGCGAGCATTGGTGTACATCGGGGCCCCCTTGTGGTTCCAGGTGATTCAGCCGACTCCTTCTGGGCTATCGAATGGAGTAGAACACCGCCACTGATCCATTTACTGCCTATTCGCATCTCCAGTGCAGCCCGCTTGCTTCGTTCCCCGAAGACAAATGAGAAAGTACAAAGGGAAGACCACCCGCCGTCCCTCTACCTCCGCTCCTCTCTCCTCGTCCATGCATCTTCTTTCCTCTTTTTTCGCGCTCCGTCAGTTCCCACTCTGACGCCCCGCTCTGGGTATCTTCGTCGGCTAATTCCGGCGCCCTCCGACCCGCCTGGATGAAAGTCTAAGCTTGCCTGGCTGCACATTCCGTCCGCAATGCGATCCTGGATTTTAACACGGTCCTTGCCACTTCCCATCTCCTCCCTGACCGTTGCCCATAGCACATCCCGTTGCCGCTTCCACGAAAAAACAAGGCAGCAAAAATGCAGTTGCACGTCTGTCACGACGTGAGGGTGAGGGTAGGTATTCGAACGAAACGGACCTCCGAGCGTAGACGATAGCTAGCGGAGCACAACCAACGCCGGACGACGGTCCGCAGCCCATCAGCCGGTTCCCGCCCACCCCCGTGGCGATATCCTCCCGAACACACTGGGTAGTCGATCGAGGTGACTGGATGGGGCACGGGCAGTGGCGTCGCACGGAGTGAAGCGTGAGGACCGCGGCGCCGTGAATGGAGTCGGGTTGTCTTAGGCATGCTTTAGCAACGCTGCCGCTGCATGAAGTCGTCGTCCTCACACGATTGGGGAACGCTGAGGTCAAGAAAGTCAGCTGCGGGAAGAATGTACACGGCGTAAACATACCATGACGTCGGATATAGATCACGCTGTTCCCATCGACGGAGGATCCGGTGAGGTGCGGGTAGACGACACGGCGTCGGAAGTTTGCAACGCCGGAGGGGCTGAAAGGTCAAGCGTGTGATGGAGCGTTGTGGGTGCGCGTGCCTGAGATGTCGCGCTAGAATTCGGATCCTTTTAACTTCCCGATCTTCTATCTTATCCGTAGCGCGCCCGTGACCTTAGTCAGCCGTTTTGGCAGCCTCGCTACCTCACACGTGAGAGTGAACGGCAAGATTTTTGCGGCTCTGCTGAGGACGCTTCGGGGCTAGGCATCACCAACTCGAACAACCCCTGCGCGCGAACATCAACCCGCAATGACCAAACCGAGACCGGCGCCAGTCCAACACGGAAACGAGCAGTGAAAGCACAGACAACCGCTGGGTCCACCGGAACGCCACGCACGTCGAGATCATAGGAGGAGAACTCCACGGTGGGCAGACCTTTCGTTTCTGGCGGGTGTCTATTATATCTGCGCAAAGGGAAGATGCATAGAAGGTATCTTAAGGTTGCCTAACGCTCATAGATCCGAAAGTAAGCGGCGCTTCCCCATCGAAATCATGTTTAGTAGCCATTCACACTGTAGCTAGGGGCTAGGAGACCGAGACCTTGGAATGGATATCCACAGTCCCATGCACGAGCCACCACAAGCGATTCGGCGATGGGCGGCTACATAACACGGCAGAGTGGATCTTGCAGAAGGAGGAGAACTGCACTTGGAAATCGTTGAAACTCTCCAAGTTGTTGTTACTGCGGGGTATCCGTAAGTCTCCGTATGCCCCCTTCACGGGCGGGCCTCCGCCCTACCTGTTGGTCTAGCTGGAGCCGGCAAAACATACATTGCATCACAAGTTATCGATTCACACCTTGAAAATCCGGCGTCCGAATCAAAGCTGGTCTTCTTCTACTGTAACCCAGCCGAGGAAAGTCGCCGAGATCCCGAGAACATCCTGCGGACACTTGTTCAGCAGCTTGCGCAGACTCCATCCCAAGACGAACTCTCGGAGCCGGTTCTCGATATTTTCAAGGACCGGGAGAAGCAGGTTACGGAATGCCGCGATCCCCTCGTTCAACTCGCGGATGTATATCCTCAGACGACCACTCGGACCGACGCCCCGGACAAAGTCGATCACACCATGCGATTGAAAAGTTGGCCACCAAGCTTGGGTTAATCTCTGAACGGGAAACCCGTATTGATTGGTTGCTTCGCTGCGCGTGCGGGTTTGATGACCTGGTTATTGCTCAGCACCTGCTCGAGGTGGGAGCCAATCGGTCAGCCAGGGAGGCAGAATCCCGGGAGATGCCACTGCACGGTGCAGCGGACGACGGACACGAGGCGCTGGCCTTGCCGCTCGTCCGCCGCGGTGCCGACGTCTCGGCGGCCGACTTGGGCGGATGGACGCAGCTGCAATTCGCGGCGGAGGACGGAAAGGAGGCGGTGGCCCGGCTTCTTGTCGACCGTGGCAGCGACGTCTCGGCAGCCGACCACTCCGGGTTGACGCGCTGTACCTTGCGGCGATGAAAGGACACGAGGTGTTGGCCTGACTGCTCATCGACGGTTGGCGCCGACGTCTTGGCGGCCGACCCGGGTGGGTGGCGCCGCTGCACTGGGCGGCGGTGAAGGGACTCCAAGAATTGGCACGACTGCTCGTCGACCGTGGCGCCGACGCCCCGGCGGCTGGCGGGGACGGCTGGACGGCACTACGTTTGGTGGCAGCGAAGGGAGACGCGGCGCTGACTGAGCTGCTCGCTGCACACACGCGATCGCCGTGATTCGCTTGCTATGTCCAGTGTCCCGGCATCCTGCTTGATTTGTTGGAGTGCATAAGCACTGCAACAATCCCTTTCTACGTTTTCTAGCTAGGACGGGCGTTGGAGGGACCGTTCCGGGCAAGGATAAGGGCTCTCGGGGATTATAGCAGCGATAGCTCAGCGGCGGGGGGTGGGGGTTGTTATTCACCAACCGCACGCGGCCTGTCTAGATCGTGGCGATATACAGATGCAGCTCAGCGGGGGTGGAAGGTGGACGGGGAGGGGGTTGAAGACCAGTTGGCGGACGAGATGTGGTTGAGGATGAGGGGGTGCTTCAGAGTTTGAGGAGGACTGTACCCGAGTGGAGTCTCCTTGGCTATTCCGCTCCTGGACTAGTTGTTGCCTGGCACTATCTATGCTGTTGCGATTAGACGAGCACGTCGGCAGCATAGATGAGACCGGGTACATAAGCGGCGTGAGATTAGATGGTCGGGATAAGATAAGCGACGGCAACTGACCGGAGGCTTGACCGAACGCCAGTAGCAGATATGATCGAGAGATGAAGAGATGCGAGTCTATTTATCTCGGCGGTGGCTCTTTCGTCGTCCCCGCTCCGTGTCTGTCCGCCCTCGGCGTACAGCACCGAGCCACCATGGATGAGCAGGAGGCCAACTAGGTGACGTTGGTTGGCAGGAGTTCGAAAGGCTGGAACATGGCGGTTCGGCGACACAGAGATTGGAACAGGTACCGAGTGCGGATGTTGATCAGTACTCGAGCACGCTGCTGGGATGCCGTATCTACGTCCTCAGACCCGCGGGGAGCGGCAATACGCATCCCCGCCGGTTCCAGTCTCGGCGCTGGCAAAAGACTGCGGTCCTGATGGCGTGTGCCGTCCTTGGCAATCCTGTCCGATGACGTCTTCATTGCGGGTAGCTCGTGGACGTAGAGTTCTAGGCAATTTTTTTTGCTGGCGTTGGATGCGAGCACCAGCACACACAGCACTGCCAACACGGCGTTCTCGTCGCCCGTGTTGCCCCCTTCTTCCGGCTCGTGTGCGGGCCAAGATGTAAAGACGCCACTGTAGAGTACCCACGCCGGCGACCGAAGCGCCAAATTCAGCCCATCTCGGAGTGTGATCGGAACAAGGATTTACGCTTCGCTGCCCCCACCCCAGGCGCGCGATCCAGTCCAGCGGACCAGCAGCGAAAACGACCGCTTTCTTGACATAACTGAGATGCATAGCCTCACTCTGAGTTCATGGGGGATGACCGACGGCAAAGCGGATGTCCAGGTTTTCTCATATGCACTCGCATTCAGCCCATGAAGCTGTCCAGGTTTCCCCAAAGCTCGCAGCAGAGAAACCAGATGCGAGAGGGGTGGAACGGCTCCCAAGGTCCCTCGCCCATATTAAGCGGGAGATCTCGGAGAAGAAATGGTCAGAGGCCCGGCAGTGGGCTGGTGACCGGAT
>Ga0307508_10001331_pt1 | contig 27961 bp, 33 predicted proteins | sample 9_EM_MG_FD_203089 | JGI IMG/M metagenome (GOLD analysis project Ga0307508, IMG submission 203089) | Populus trichocarpa ectomycorrhiza microbial communities from riparian zone in the Pacific Northwest, United States - 9_EM | ecosystem: Host-associated > Plants > Roots > Unclassified | place...
CTGCATCACCCACCCCCCCCCCCGGGCCCCGGGGGGGGGGGGGTGGGTTCCCCCCCCCCCCCCCCCCCCCCCCCCCCCCCCCCGCATCGCAACGGCCGTACAGCACCTCCTCGCGCATATATATCCCCGGCGGCGCCCGGTCGCAGCGAGTTTCTCTGCCCCATCGATCCACAGCAAACACCGAACCGCAGCAGCTACCGTACTCAGCACTCGACACTCAACACTCAACACAACACACCGCGCCAAATATCGACCATGGGCGACTACTCCTCCACGTTCACCATCACCAACCACCTCCAGAACCCGCTCAAGCTGACCGAGGAGTACATCTCGGATGGGTACTGGATCGCGCCGCGCTGGCCGTACCGGGCGGTCCCAGGTGGCGGGTTCCAGACGGACGGGATCCAGCTCAAAGACAACGCCGGTAGGGCATTACCCCGTCTCACCCCGATGAGTGGCTGAGTGTGTTGTGCTGCCAGGTCCCACCGGAACCGACGGCACCGTCAAGTACCAGGTCACCGTCAACGGCGTCGTCCAGACCATCACCATCCACGTCGCCTGCCCCATGGGCTTCAACGACAACGTGGCTGACATCAGCGTGACGAACGATAGCATCCGCGTTGCGGTTTCAGACTTCTCCACGTCGGGACATCCGACTACCGGTGAGTTGCTCTTTGTATCCTGAGAACATTGGTGCGGTTTGCTGAGGAACGGTATACAGCGAACTTCATCGTCGGCTAGATGCGGCGGAGTTAGCTGAGACGCGGAAAGGTATATTTTGGTGGAGGAGGAGTCGAACGGGTTTATCGCCGCGTCTCAATGTCTGATTGGGTCTCTGGCATATAACTAGCGCACGACCTAGTACAAATTCTACGTTTTCACTACAAAAGCCTTGGTCGACACTCAAAACCCACGAACATAGCTTTGACCCCGATACCATCGATGTAAAAGGACCAATGCTTTGAGATCTTTTTCAAATACTCCCGGATAGCCACCACTGCCCACCCATTCTGCAGCGTCCGAGGAAGGTCGAAGAGGAAGTTGCGAAAAGGGGATGCGTAACACGGACAGGACAATTAGACAGCAGGAATGCGGTGGTTGGTGGGCTTGCAGATGCAGCAGGTGATGCTCCACATGGCTGTATACGTGTGGTAATGTGGGTCACAATCACAGTGCCTGTGATGAGATCGGGCAGATGCACACATTCGACTAGCGATTTACTCAGAAGAATTTACTTCGCTGCTCACTTCTCCTATGGGATTAAACATCGCGTGCAAATACAGATATGCAGTGAAGCTGTGGATCGACGGTCAAATAGAAGTTGTAGTGCACACTGCGTTGGTGCAGCACACCAAAAGTTACTGGTGGCAAAAGTAGGGTGGGAGTGGCCAAAAGCAGGGCATTTTAGACTTTTGCCGAGTGATCCGGCCTGAGTGCGGATCCTGACTAAACACGTGATTGCCGTCCCGTACGATCTGCGATCACCCGCATCGGCATCTGCCCGGTGCCGGACATCCCCGGACGGGGGGCGGAGCGGAGGCACACCGGGAGGGGCAAGGATCGGCTCAAGATCTACCTCTTCGCGAATGAGCGGTGCAGCCAGGCGGTCCGAGACTCCCTTTCCACGACGAGGCGAGTACCGGACCTGGCTGAGGGAGAAGCCCAGAGCGGGACATTGGAGTGCGGGGTCCGGGAGAGAAAAGAGAGGGAAGGGGAGGCTAAGGAGGCGGGTTTCTTCGTCCTTCCTTTTGCCTTTCTTTTGTTGTTTCCTTGGTGCGCTCGCCATTCTCGGGACAGGTCGGGCGGAGAGCGGAGGGCAGGCGGCCACAACGAGCCGCAAGAACAGTGGACAGGAGCCGGAAAGCGAGTACATCGCCATGAAGCGCATGAAACTAATCCGGGTCCTGGCAATCCACCCTTCGGGTCGCCGAGCTGCCGTCCATCCTTTGACCCAGAGCCGGCAGGCAGATGGCTCGGTGTGGCTTCCCACGTCCACCGGTCGCCCCCTGCGCAGAAGCTGCCTATCCTATGTTCGTTTTGTTTATCGCATGCGACCAATCCAGATGATCGAATAGCCAGACGCAGTGACTCGTTGTATCAGCTCCCCATTCCCCGCCGTTATACCGCCAGTACCGACAGCGGCGGAAGAGCCGGTGCGACCGCACCTGCTAAGCTCGGGCCTCTCTCGCCATATCCAACCGATGCCGCGAACGACTGTCCGTCCATTTGGTGAGACTGCCGCCGGGCGTCACGCGAGCGCATACACCGCTCCGAGCGCCGATCCGTACAAAAAAGGAGAAGTTGTAAAAGGAGCTATGCTCTGACGTCAGTCCCAGTGAACGGTTGGGCGTGCTGACCATCGACAAGATTCTCTGCATCACCCCGCACGTACTACACCTATTTCGGGAGCTGTTCGAGGAAAAGAACTGTGATCAAAGTGGGTTTCATATCGTATATCGACAAACTCTGTACGAATGAAGAAACAAGCAAAAGAAAGGGCCAAAGATGAGTGGCGGCGGGGTGCAGCGGCGGGCGGGCTGTCCGGTCCAGCTGCGCGACCAGCGACGCAGGCGCCAGTCCCCGCTGCCGGAAATGCACGGACGTGGGGCGGCCGCGGGTATGGTCTCGAACCACCGCAGCCGTCCGTCGAAGCTCCAGTCGTCGCCGTGGTCGGTGTCGTCCTCTCCGTAGTCGGCGTGCGTGTGCGGAAGGTAACTTGCGGTGGAGGAGAAATACGGGAAGCGACAGCCGCGGAGTGCGCAGGCTCAAACGACGGGGTGCCGGGTGGAAACGCAGTTCTCCGGCGTCTCCGGCACGGAAGGAGCCCACAAGCGGCCCGCGTGGCGTGGTCAGTGGTCAGTGGTCGGCGGCAGGTCGAAGACGGCGAGCGCGCACAGCCGTTCTGGATCTCTCATCGTACTTGGCACGGAGGCCCTCAAGCCCTGAACTCCTGCGCGAATCAGCCGTGTTACGATCGTATGATGGCTTCGGAGAGCGCACCGGCTGGGTACTAGCGACCCGTTCGTCCTTGTCGGCCGCAAATAGCCGCTGAAGGGCAGCGTGAATCTCGTCGACCAGGGCCGAATCGAGGATCCCGAATATCTGTAGTAAATGGGGAGCCATTTCCGGCGCGAAAGGGAATGGGGTAATGTGGATTTAGGCGCGAGATGAAGAACAGACCGAGAAAAGTGGAAATAGTGGGTGAGTTGGGCGAAGGGAGGAGGGCAGTGGTGGAGGGAGAGAAGAGGGGGGCGACGCAGGACCGAGCATTTTCTGTGTGGCCGGGTGAGAGTCAATTGCAGGTGAGACTCAATAACACTTCACGATCACCACAATCGCGGATCTCACAGTCGTTTCTTTGCTCGCTTACCCAGCAAGCGTTCCGCCGGATATCATACTGCCCCTACATAAGCATATCTGGTACATGTAACCAACGCCACGCTGCGGTAAACCCACCGCGATACAGCGGTATCTACCGGCTATGATAGGGCACGGCACGAGCATGCGAGATCACTCGCTCTTTCTGTTGTCACGTGACGCGTGTTGCAGCCGGGGCTCGTGTTTCTTCCGTCGAAACCCCGATTCCATCATGAGAGTGCCAAGATTGGTTGTTCGTACGCAGCCTCTGCGTGTGCTACTTGGTTAACCAACTTCTGAAGGTCCCCTGCCCTGCCGCCCGTACCTCTGGTATCTTCTCCTTTCCACCACAGCTCTGCTCTGTATATTGCCACTGACTGGATACAAACCATCACGACCTTCCGGCAGTTGGCCGGAGATAGTCTGGCCGGTGAGAATAGAGAGAACGACATGGCCTCGACAATGTATCTTTAATCCAATTCACCACCCCGATCTCGATATCCCAACAGATCGCATACGACCTATCCGATCAATGTGATGTACGCATTTCTCCAACGTCCAACCCGAAGGCGGTTCGTTATGGCTCCCCCCCACCCTCCATGGTCTCCCAACATACGAATCCCACCCACCTCCTCACTCCTAACTCCACTCACTCCTACAGAAAGCTCATCCCCCAGCCCGTCCGCCCTCTGCCTCCTCTTCTCCGCCTTCTCTTCCCATTTTCTAAGTTCTCCGTCGGACATCTCGCTCTGGGCATCCTCCTCAGCCGTGTCTAAGGTTCGTCGGCCCGTATCAGTGGTGGCAAGGAAGTCAAGGATCGCCCGACTGCAGCGAAAAGGTCGCGGACTCGAACCGACTTTTACATAGCGCTACCCATCTCCTTCCACACTTCCGGCCACAGGACTTCTGCTGGACCTTCCGGAATTCTCGGCGGTGTTGGCGGCAGGATCGGCGTCGTGCTCTGGGAGTGGAGTCGACGATGTGATCCGTGGCTACAAACCGAGCAGAAGTCTGCTTCCTGAAGGGAGAAAGTGGTGGACGCGAAGACGCGAGCGCGCTAGCAAGGCGGACGAGCGGGCAAGACGAGTGCGGGGGCGAGCGACCGAGCGGATGAGCGATCCAAGCGACGCGGCGAGCGACCGAGTCGACAAGTCTGGCGACGATACTGTGCTGTGCGGAATGGTTCCCTGGTTAAGTGCCGGAGGTCGAACAAACGGGAGAGCGAGCAGGCGAGGGGACTGAGCCGCATGAGCGCGACCGGATGAGGCTAGCCAGGAAGAGACCGCGAGCGGAAACAAGGTAAGAGGAGACGAAGCAAGAAGAGTAGAGAGGGCGCCATACGAGGCTGGGACGTCTGTGCTTCCGGGCGCCCCCGACAGCGCATTCGCCATCCGGACAACGTTTGTTAGTCCCCGGGGCGACGCCAGGCGGCGCACATCCTCTCGCGACACCGTGTATCCGCGCGCACGCGTCTTGGAAGCTGCAGAGCACGCCGTATGCCCATCGGACTGCGTTTGTCAGCATGGATGCCTCCCACGACGACGAGTGGCAGTCTAAACGGCGCCGGCACAACCACCGCCCCTCCCCCGCTGCGGCAATCGATCCCTACTGCTGTTGCCGTAAGGACTGGGGAGTCGGAGGGGCGCATGCCACCCCTCGTCTGCTACGGCGTGTCACTCGAGCACAACACAACTACCAGCTACGAGGTGAAGGATGGCCGCTGCGACTTCTGCAGGTGTATTCCTACTCCCTTGTGCCTACGGACTCCATGCCTAGCGAAGAATAGTATTTATCTTGAATCGATTTGCCGTAGCTGGATAATGGAGACTTGAACCCCGGACAACATGGGACAGCCACAAAGCCTCCACCGCTTTTGAATGATTGGAGCCATGAAATATTCGGTGTCTCTGCCACTTGGCGGGATGGCGCCAGGGGAATATAAAGCGCGCATTGGGCGGTAAAATCGGGAAGCGGTGCAACGACAAGACGCAATCTGTACGAGATGAGCATGGCAATGCGGATACAGGCGTTGCGGCACGCTGTTTTCGCCACTTGGCTGACCGGTGAGGTTCCGGATAGCCCCGCTCAACGGACAAGGCGGGCGAGACGGAGCCGCTCGTCTTCGGCCGGCCGGCAGAATGATCAGTTTAAACACCCCTTTGCCTAGTTGGGCGAATAGCATCGGACTCACGACAGTCTGGATGCGGCTGCCCCAAGACGTACCGCTTCTCTCCCGACGTCCCGCTCTGCGTCCTCCCGTCGACCGTTTGTGGAGTGGCAGGAGCTGAATGGGACGAAACCTTGCCGGAAGGGGAGGTCCGGATTCGCGGGTAGGTATGATACATACACAGATATCTAGAATTATGTAGCACGTACAGGGGTCTCTGCGGCTCGGGCCGTGCCGAGCATTACGCACAGCAGACTAATTATGTATCTATGATATCATAGATATGTAGTGGTATGTAATATCTATGTACCCCGCACTTGAGAACAACGTCATCAACACCCTGCACGAAGATCTCACTCAACGCCAACCCATGCAGCCGACAGTTCAACTTCTGCGTAGCCCCCGAGTGCGACCCACACCGAGACCGCCACCCGCCCGCGGCGTCCGTTCTTTGCTACCATCGTCCGTCGAGAGTGGGAATCAGCCCCACCGCCGCCCGTCGATGCAAATCGTTTTCACTGACGAAATTCGGAAACTTGGATGGTGAGGACAACAAAGACCGTGAGGGCGTCAGTCAGTTGTTGTTTGTCATCAGGACCACATTCACGGCGGGAAGCAAATGGTGGTTTTGGCCGGAGAAAGAGTGTTCACCTGAGGTTCTAGACGACAACTGCTTGGCCCATACGCAGAGTGGGCAGGACCAGGCGACGTTTAGCCCTTAGATGGCTTTACGTCTAGAGAACTCCGCAGCACGTATGCACTTCCTGTATCTACTTACTTCTTACCTAAAGGTGCGGTGTGCATTTGGCGTCCCATCCACCGATAGCACCCGCATACCAGTATCTAGCCTCCATCACATTGGCACATTCGCCAACCCGTCGGCCTGATGAACTCGAACGCACCACACAACAAGCCGCACTTTCAGGGTGCAGAATAGCCTCCATTGAGTGTACAAGCGGTCCGGGTAAATTGCACGTATATTTCTTTCAATTTTGGCGCTTTCCTTCTCCATTAATAGGGCTCGGGTCGCTGTGGCAGAACGTCGGTCGAGACCACCCTTCACCAAACCCCCCGCCTCCTCGGAGAATACCCGACCAAGGACTGCACGAGCCCTACCAGATACTGCGGGAGCCTTCTCATCCTCCCACAGCTGATTCGTGCCTTATCCCACACATCAACAACGCTCTCCACCAGCTCACTCCAACCCGTCTTCCCCAGCCCCCGAAGACCATTCACCATCCGCCCTCAACGTATCCCGTTCACACCACATTCGCATGATATCCCCGGGGCACAGAGGAAGTATATATACCTCCTAACCCACCGCAATACCACCTTGGGGCGGAGACAGCTGGTATCAAATAGTCCCATAGCGCGCCCGCCAGCCCGCTCCTGGCCCCACACTTGACGCCCCCTTACTGAACGTCGCCGTACAATCCGTGGTCGCGATGGCTGCAATCCTCGACTGTGTTGGTCTCAGGAGCGGAGGCAGCTCGGTGTGTGGCCGCGAAGGGGGGGGGGTGGCACACGTGCTCTCTCCGGCGCTGAACCCGGAGCGAGATGTGCTCGGCGTCGGGGCTGCACGGTATAGCGGTGGGGAGGGGGCATTCGGGGGCCCGGCGATACCAGACGCTTATGACCACAGCATCAAGTTGGGTGGCCGCGTGGCGACAGTAGACGTCAAGATTAGCGTCTATGGTGACGCCACTGCGATAGTTGTAAGCAGGCACCGGCAGTAGGGCAGCCGTGGCGGAGCGGTGAGTTGGCGAATTTGCGCTCGATTTTGGACGTGGGCATATAAGGCCGGCGTGAAGAATGCGAGGTCGATTCTACTCGGGGTGTGTAGTGTGTAGGAGGGAGGTGTGGGGATCCAAGATGCACATTTGGGAAGCTGCGTCCCGGCCAAGAAGAGTATAAGTACTGTATGGGTTAGAATTTATACAGAAAGGAAAAGATACCAGATCGACAAAAAAAAATGGACTCACCCACGCGTGGCAGCCCCCGTCTGCCCCTGTAACTTCCGATGCGGCCGAGCGCACCGGCGAAAAAGAGTCAGCTGTTGAACCAACCGCCCCCAACCGATGCTGTCCCGCCCCGCTCTCCTTATCACGACTCTACAGCGGTCACCCGCCAAAACTCTGTCCCTATCACCATCAGCTTTATCGACATGACTGCGACTGGCAAAGTCCCAACCAATAACCACCCGACCCTGCGCGTGAATCCGCAATTCCGACCTTGAGGGAGTTGCCAGCAAGAGCGGCCGGCACATCGACGGAGGTGGTGGCTGAGGCGAGGAGCCGGAAAAGACTGGGTAATTCTCGCGTAGCAAGGGGTTGCCGGCTCCTCGGTTCGGGTATATTCCACGACCTAATCGTCCACGGTAAGAATTATGATGCGAAAAGAGGTGCTCCACAGGAGCGCGTTTGAGCGTTCGTAAATCGGTTGCGAGCTAGCAGAATATCGTCGCGTCGGCACGTCGCAGGGACAGTTAGTGAGCCGGCGGGAGAGTCGAGGCGGTTCACGAGGGCGGTGTTGGGTAGGGGTCGGGTGCGCGTAGTGGTCGTAGCTATCCGCGCGGGGGGGCGGTGTGTATTATGGGTGGGTGGGCTGAGGCTGCGGCGAGGCGTGCACAAAGCGAGATTTTGAGGCTCTGCTGGCCGTAGTGCACGGGAAAACACGTGACCGACTTGCGTCAGCGAGTGATCGCTTTCATTTGTGATTTTGCCCCTTCCGAGGCTTAAATCAACGACACTCCAACCCCAATATTACCCACTCCGCATGATATCTACCTCCGTACTCGCCTTCCACACATGCATGTCTACAAACAGCTAACTAATTAGCTACCATCGCCAACCGGACAACGTGCGTTGATTGTAGGCGTTCTCGTTCGCGAATCCGGCATGCCAGACGTCGACAACCTCTACGACGCGTTCGCAACGATTCTCTTCCAACGCGGCCGGTCCATCCACGACTGCCCCCTCACGACTGCCGCGGCATCATGACCGATATGTGCGCCTCGATTAGTTTCGAATTTCGGCAGATGAGGAACCGGCAACGCGTTGCCGCGAATCTCAATGTCGTGGAAAGCTTGCGGAGGACGCCTATTGTTGCGACGCACATCAGCACATACCCAATGGCGAAGTCTCGCGATTGGCTGGTGAGGTATGCCGCCCAGCGGCCTGAGATAGATGGTCGGAGAAAGGACTCTGGTACCTACAATGTGCGCCGAACATCGGGGGTTCTATGGGGCTGCAAGTAGGACTACTACTGGCGGTAGAAGCATTGGTACTAGGAGCTGTATGGGGATGATCAGACCGTCATTGTAATTTATCACTTTATTTTGTCATGTGTCCATGTGTACCCGGGTCCTCCTAGACGCTTTCCTTACTGCGGGCCTGCGGGCCGTAACATCCCACAATATGTGCAGCGCGGTCCTGTTTTCCAAACTCCGCCCGTTCCGGCCCGCGACCTACACTACAACCGCCGCAGTACACTTGGGCCTTCTTGGATCCCGATCCCATTTAACAGGGGAGGCCCACCAGAGAAAAAACGATGGCGACGGAAAACTGGCCTGATACTCGTCCTGTATTCATTTTATGTGCAAAGCCCTACATCAAGGCGAAGACTCCTCCTGCCACCCAAATAGTTTGGCAAGACGATGGCATTTGATAAGAACACCAAATAGGTCAACAATGTATTCTCAAGTCCGAACCCCATTCCACCGCGGATGTGGGGAGGCGGGTCCCACTCCCGGCTAGGAATGACACACAGAGCGAGACGACGGAGTGGGAACTTCAGGAACGGAGAGGAAGAGGAGAGAAGAGGGGGGGTGAGGAACAGCCGCTGTTTCTCCCCATGCCCGTCCGCGGAAGAGGAGTAGGATTTTGGGGCGGCTTCTCTCCTTGGTGCGCTCTTCCTTCTTGGCACATGCCTGGGGGGAGGGCAAAGGGGATCTTGCAACGCGAACGTGCCACCATCGCGCGAACAGCGGAGGCCCGAACAGAGGCGAATTTGGGGGACGGGGGTTGCGCAGCGAATCGACGGGTATGTAGTTGTACCGTATTAACTCATGTATGACGCAAAGTTTTATACATGCTGGGCAGACAAACCACGATCCCGCAAACCTTGTGCGGAGCCGGGCACGGTACCACTCCAGCTATAGAAACCCTCACTATTTGGTCAAATCAATTGCAATAAAACTTGGAACACAGCGCATTGTGCGAAGGGAAGTGAGCACCGAAACTCGCAGCGCTGCCAACAAAGCACCAGCGCTTCGCCTTCCTCCTCCCCGTCCTCCGTCTTCTCCCCCTTGGGCGCTCACCTGCTCTGCTGAGCTCTCCCTGCACGGAGGGTATCCGTCTGGTGGACTGCCTCTGGTCAGACATTGGGACTGGGCCGGGGCGGGTTCGGACCCGAGTCCTTTGAGATCTCAACGGCATGGTGATTACACGTTCCATCACTCGGGAAAAAAGGGAGTTATCTTATGCGATTTTTACGAACCGGATGGTATGGCAGTCAATTTCCATTCATTTTGCAGTGCTACGTATCATGTTTACCGCTTCGTAACGTCTTGTGTTCCATACCAGTTGACCCCTCGACATTGACCGCCGTATTTTCGGTCATCAGTGAGCCAGTCAATCAAACACTTCCGGTCCTCCTTTCTCCATCTTCTTCGTTTCTTGCCCAACCCGTCTGGCATTGTGCAGGGGTTGGATGCGGGACGGAAGTCAGGGGACCGATACGGTTCTTGATCACACCCTCCATAATCAGAGCACTCTCGCTGCTCGCAATCTACCCCCCTCCTCCCAACGCCGGTCCCTAGACGGAGTGGAACCGAAAAGAAAAAGATAACCCATTTTTCCTCCCTGAAGTGGACGTCTTCGTTTTTTTCGACAGGAACGCTTCTCGAAGAACCTTCTCATTTGCCTGCGCAACAGCCTACGGTTCGATCAGATGAGATAGCGCTCAAAAACACGGAGATGAAGTGCTTGTACCCGCAGCTGAAGAGCTACTTTCATTATTTCCGCCAGCTGATCAATTTCCTCGATGGAATTGGGAACTTTGCAAACAGGCCCACGCTGAAGAACGCAGACGTCGCTCATGTCCCACTCAGGTTCGTCGCTCTTGTCACCAGCCGCGTCTCGTTGAGGTTTGTCGGGCTTCCGCACTATCAGAGCTGTCATGTAAAACACCTGGTAGATGATTCCTGCCAACTTCAGCGATGCATAACCGTGTCGGACCAGCGTGCTCACCGGAACCGACGATGCCGAAAACCTGAATCTGACGCATCACCCCCGGATCACCATCGACAGCCGCGTGGATGAAACTCAGCATGTCGCGCATTGCCAGAAACGTTTTATGGGAATCAGTAATCCACTTCGTCGAGGTAGTTCCACCTGTGCAGAACCTGCCGAACTCAGCCATTCCGATATCCAGCATCTTGTCGTGGCCGTACGGGAGGGAGAAGGTGCAATCCGACTTTTGAGTGTGGGAAGTGGAGCGGATCTCTCCATGGTTGATTCGTAACCCGTCCACAGTCTGCAGAGAAATATCCCAAAACGGAAACCGGACGGCAAAACTCTTCTCACCCAAAAAGGGCAGGTCTTGCATTTTCGTAAATCTGAAGTTCATATACCTACGAGCGGTTAACTTGAGGTGGTAGTAGCAGATTTGGCCGCGGTATATACATCTGATTTAAGGCGCAGTGCGCCATGCAGGAATAAACATCATTATCGTCGTCATAGTACTTATCCATAGTCGTCTTGCAAGCAGCCTTAAGACGCTGAAGCGGAGTGCCGGTGGCATCGGAGGAATCATTGATGCCGTTGATTAGATCCGTGATATATGCGGGGAAGTCGTCTTCTGGCAATCGATGAGTGCAATCGATGATCTTGTCCCACAGCGAGTGAAATGCCCGAGGCCTCGGCCCTACGCAGTCGACGATGAACGACGCTAACAGACTCCGCTTGACCTTGGAATTATTCATTGTGCAGCAGTATTCGAATAACGTGTCTTCAATGGTGTGGGGTTTTCCGGGATTGACCGGGAGTCCCAGAGAGGCAAGTGGGCATCGCAGGCCGCGCCGCGACGACCGGACTCGTTTCCAGTGGTCGACAGTCCCGAGGGATGCGGGCGGAGGGCTGGGCGTGCTGAAGTCAAAACTGGACTGGAGAGATCCACGAGGGGGGACGGCATTCGGCTCGTTGCTCGATATGTACATGTTATTGCAAGTAACATCGCCGATTTGAGTCCCCTACATAGATATGGCTCAAAAGCTTCTATCAGTGAAATGTCCAAACATGTTTTCCGAACAGGGAGGTGTAGGCACTTGGCCAGTGGAGAACCCGGTGGAGCCGGATCTAAAGCATCCATCCAGTCAGGGAGAGAGACCTGACTGAGGTGGATCGGAATGGTTCTGGCCAGGTAGAGTGACCTGGCGGAGCCGGATCCAGACCATCGAGCCAGGGAGAAAGACCTGACTGAGGTGGATCGGAATGGCTTGGACAGGTAGAGAGACATGGCCTGGCCTAGTCCGAGAGCAGAAGAACCTGGAGAGGAAAGAGAAGGAAACGGGGAACTCACGGAATAAACTATTCTCGCCGCCGGCTCCAGTGATCGCGCACGGTTGTTACGGTCGTTGTTTGGTGGACGTTTTGTTGGCTGGGCCGCGGTTGGCTGTGGGACGCGACGGCGCGGGGCTCGAGGCATCGTGTACACGTGAGAGAACGCGTCGGGGTGTGTCGATAAGCCGGGTTGTAGTGGAGTAAGATGGGGAACGGGGTTTATATAGATAATACAATGAATACCGTGTCGACTCACTTATTAGGGAGGTTCTGCAGATTCCGTGCTCAAGAGGTTGATTTATCCAGGGGTAATAGGGGTTTAGCTTGCTCTCGAAAACTGAGAGGTTCTGCAGCATGAGCCAGAAATAAGGTAGGGGCGTGACCATGCACGAACTACATAATAATTAGGTAGTTGCTAATAACTAGGGCGATTATCCCTGTGCAATACAGCGAGAATTGTTCGCGACTCAGGGATCTCGACCCGGTAGGTGGATATGGTTGGTAGTAGATGCCTGCGACCGCTGAGCTTCCCAACGTTCATCACGTACACCAAGGCTGCAGATGAACGGTGGAGCAGCGTATTATTTTTTCGTTTATTCACTCTCTAATCGCATGTCGTATCTAGAGGACGGAACAGCATAGACTATGAGACGCAACGATAGTGTGGGCTGGCAACGGATCCTCGTATTAGGAGTGAATTAATTTTTCGGCCTTTGTCTAGGATAGACTACATTTTTAGGCGGAATTCCTACCGATTTTTTTATTACCTAAGATAGACCGCTTTTCTCGAGTATTAGCTAGCAACACCTACGCTCGCCACGCCGGAAACTCCGACGCCAGCAACAACCTGCCCTCACCCGCCAGCAGCACCCAAAAATTCCACGTTCTTTACACACACAACGTCGACACATCCAATACGCCTCCCACCGGCGGAAATTCTCCAACCTCGACGGCAAATGAGATAGATCTCCGATGGTAATGAAGAGGGACCTGAGGTAGCTGGAGGAATCGCTGCCATGGAGGGGAAGGCTACACAGTGTGGGCAACCGATGACACACGTACCCAGAGGAAGAGGATGAAGAAAGGTGAAATGAGGAGGAAGCTGGGAGGACACAAAATGGGAGGGCTCCCCGATATTCGTGACCGGGCCCCGCCGCGTTGCTCAACCCGTAAAGGCGTTGGCCACTACATACGTACATGCCGCAAGGCACATACTTAGCTACACTAGCTTTAGTCTTAGTCTTTCCATAAAAGTTAATTGTTGCGAGACGCGAATCTGTGAGGCAGCGGCACGGCGTGCTGGCGCTGATGATAGGTGTTTGCTAGCTAATACTCCAGATAAGTGACCTATCCTAGGTAATAAAAAAATCGGTGGGTCATCCTAGGAATTCCGCCTAAAAAGTGGTCTCTCCTAGACAAAAGCCGTTAATTTTTAGATTGCAGGTGTGGGAGCCAGGTCTTCCAGACCCTAACGTAGTGAGTACTTAACTCGGTCACGTGTAATGGTTTTACTCAGGCAACTTTAGATTACGATATACGTACACATATCGGGCGACATGAGATGACTGCACTACACGTACACGGCGTGAACGGCAATTTGGGCAGGGTGTGCATTCTATTCTATATATACAGTTCTATTAAATCACAACTCCCACGGCCGATCAGAATCTGTCCAGGCAATGCATCCGCAAGTGGTTCAACTACCTCCTCAACAAAGTCCATTCCGTTCGCAAATACCGCTAAGCATCCTCCATCATGTGATCCTCCTTCGCCATCTCTTCAACTGCGTACAGCTGCTGTCGCAGGCATTCTTCCCATTCACGCAGTCGAAGAACACTACGAGGCATCATATTGACTGCAACTGGGTTCTCTTCAATGCCAATAGGGACGCGTCCCATGGTCTCGTACACCTAAAACCCACACTCATCGAACAGAGACACGTAAATCTGCCATCTCTCCGGTGTGATAACTTTGGTAGCAAATTGAGAAATATGACAGCAGGGAATGAGATATTGACGGGCAAATCTATTTGTGCAAGCCTTTGAATTTTTTCACATGATTAGGTCTCCTACCGTATTATTTCGCGTAAGAGGTACTGGGAGTCAGCGACTAGCGCACTCTGGGCGCCAAGCACGGCGTAGTATAGCGGCGAGCGACAGCTCGAGACTCCATAGACAACACAACACACTCGCTTTTATCTGATTTCGTACCATCATTGTTGACCGACGGCAGGGAACCTCATCTCTCGGACGCGCATTACAGATCGGTGATTGGGGCCTCGCGAGGACCATCATCGTAGGATTTGTATACCTTGTTTAATTGGTCGTGGTCGTCATTTGTCTGTCTCTTGTTTGCTGGGAGCGCTGCGGTGTACACCAAACAGGAGGGCATTGAGACCACGGACTTCCCTTATTCCATCGAATTATCATCAGCTGAGCTAATTGGAGTCGTGTCCTAAGGAATAGGAACACTCCCGAATTGACGAAGCGAACGGTGTCTGCATCTACGTCGAAGTCCCCGTACGGAACGGTGGCAACCACGGAGGTGAGATACGAGAACGGAAAGACTGACTACGAAGAGGATAGTGACGAAGAGACTCCGGAACGCTGGGTTGCTCACCTCGGAGACATACAGCATATCCTCAGTCTGCAGGAAGAGTTGGAACGTACGAAAGAGCGTGCTAGAGAGGAGCACGCAAGTGAATGGGAAGTTACCCCTTCTACTGACAACGACGGTAGTGACAACTCCCTGTCGGATACCTATCACATGGACGCTGAAGAAGTTACGACGATGACTATCCCTACCTCACTGAGGATCCCACCGTTCGGGGGTACCCCGGGTGAGACCTGAGCAGTTTCTTTAGGAGGTTTGACAGAGCGGTACGGTGGGTAGTACATCCCCGTTATCCCGCTGGCGAGGAAGGAAGGAGACAGAAGGAGATGGATATGGCCTTGATGATTCAAGACAACCTGATTGGAAAGGCCTTGGAGGAGTCGGACACCTTTCCGGAGGCAGCTTACGAGTCTGCAGGCTTTCAAGGACGCTCTGAGACAGGCGTTCCCACAATCGGAAACGGTGGTGTGAAGGTTAAGGCATTGAGTTTTTACGAGACCCTCTCTATTATTGACCCAGAAACCGGAGATAGGGATCCCCCCCGAGCTATACGTCCAGCGAGCGAGATGGTTCCGACAGTACCTCCCAGACACTCTACATCGTCGTCTTGCACACCTGTTCCTCACCGGCCTACATGACGTACAACTGATGTATGCCATCAAGAGTACGATTCCTGTCAACGAGTTGACATTCGACAACGTGGTGGAGCGCTAGGAGCGTTGTAACGCTACAGAATGGGGACAAGTTGTGACGCTGGGGCCAGATGAGGCGGATACCCTGGTTCGGGCCCCATACGCCACAAAAGCAGTCGTTCCAAGATCGGAGGAGACAGCGGAGAATACATTGGTTCAAGTGGTGACTGAAGTTATGAACCGGTCAATTGGGGCTTAGGAGCAAATGGCTCAAGCGATGCAGACTCAGAGCTACCAGATGGTACCTCTGATCGGGACGGTGAGTACGAATTCACAACCCATCCCGCTAACGATTGCCCCCACCCCTGCCTCTACATTTCCTACCCATCGGATGACACCTAGGATTGTACCTGTCACGACCTCATCGGGAGAGAGCTCGGGACGCTCTTCGTCTGGACCCTCTTCGTCGTCCGGGCCTGTATCGCCCGGCATTATGGAATTGAGACCCGCTGGACCGAAAACCAGTGGGAATGTCCAGGTGCCACCTCAGGGAGCCTATCGTCAGGGAGCCGATCCAGGGAGCCGATCGCCAAGGACGGAATGTCAGCTTTCAGCCTCGCGAATTCGGACCGACATATCAGAATACGTCCGGCCGGCACTGCTTTAGGTGTAGTTCCACCGACCATATAGCCACCAGATGTCTGCCAGGAACAGCGGAGCTGCCACTACAGGAGCAGAAGAGGTTACGGCAGGAATGGTTGTGACGTACAGGTAGGGCAGCATCAGTCGCCCACGCGGCAATCTCGGAGGAAGAGTGACGTGGAGAGTGTGGAAGCCGACTCCCATATTCCTGGATGGGAAACCCGAACGACCCCATGCACGAGGACGGCTCGGCCAGAGGACACAATATACGATTCTGAGTCAGATGAGCTGTGTCAGAAGAAGAGAGACTGGAGCTGGGCATTTAAGCTGGGCTACAATACGGAACCGCCGCCAGACGGAGAGGATGACCGGATATGTCCCACAGGGACAGCCATGGCCCCCCGAGTGCCCTACCCGGACGGACGACAGCAGCCCGAAGAGGCTGATAGCAGCCCGCCAGCCAGATTATCGGTCAGGAACGGCAAGCTTGTCAATGTTACCAAAAAACTAGATGGAATTCCTGATGCCATAAAGAAGGGAACAGCAGGTGGAAGGACTTGGAAAGAGGGCTATAATGTATATGATGAGTGGGGTGAAATGAGGAAGGAAGGAGAAAAGAAGAAATTTTTTATTTGTACGGTCAGAGGGCGTGAGCAGTACAAGTGTGGGTGCCGTGAGCGGCACGAGGGAGAGAAGTGTGGGAGAGAAAAAAGAGAGAAAAGAGGGAAGTGTGAGTGCCGTGAGCGGCGTGGGTACGGCGGGGGTGAGTGCCACGAGCGGCGCCGGAGAGAAAGAAGAGAGAAGTGTGAGTGCCGTCAGCGGCGCGAGGAAGAGAAGCGTGACAGAGAAGAGAGAGAAAAAGGAGAGAAAAGAGAAAGAAGAGAAAGGAGAGAAAAATGAGAAAAATGAGAGTTGAGAAGAATGAGAGAAATGGGAGCGCCGTGAGCGGCGGGGGCGGTATGAGTGCCGTGAGCGGTGGGGGTAAGAAAATTGAGAGAATTGAGAAAAATAAGAGAAATGGGAACGCCGAGAGCGGCGTGGGCGGTATGAGTGTTGTGAGCGGCGGGGGTGAGAAAAATGAGAGAACTAAGAAAAATGAGAGAACTGAGAGTGCTGTGAGCGGCGAGAGTGCGAGAAATAGGGAGAGCGAGGATTTGTGTCGCGCAAAAGGGAGTGAGAAAAATGAGAGAAGTGTGAGTGCTGTGAGCGGTGTGAGGGCCGTGAGCGGCGCGAGTGAGATAAACGGGAAGAGCGAGGATGCGAGTTGCGCAAAAAAGAGTGAGGAGTGAGAGAAGTGGGATGCCTGTGAGCATCGTGAGCAGTATGAGTGCCGTGAGCGGCGTGGGTGAGAAAAACGGGAGAATTGAGAAAAATGAGGGAATTGAGAGAAATGAGAAAAAGGCGGGTGCCAGGAGCGGCCCGAGCGAGAGGATTGTGAGGTTTACAGCCGGGGAAGCTGCACGGGGGCGTGAAGGCCACGTCGGGCTCCAGGGCAGATCGAGTGGGACGATCCCGCTATTTCCAATGGACGAGGTTCTCACACGCCCCGACCACGGAAACCGGGAGGTCCCTAGATGCATAAAGCCACCGGATCATTCGGATGATCTCCGAATACGCTTGTCCGGGACGGAGCACTCATCAAAGGGTCCGAAAATACGGCCAACACTTGACGAGGCTGGAAGTGTGAGGTCTGCGGAGATCGAAGGAAGAAGAAAGGAGTTTGAGAGGTGGACAGAATGAGAGCCCGGCGAAATTACCAGGGAATAGCTGGGACAGCCGAAAGGACAGGAGCGGTTGCTATGCCTGGCCGGAGTCGACGGCTTGGACGAGGTATTGGCAGTGGCGCTGCCACTGGATTCCGAAGTTGTTGGTTTGGGCACTACGGTGTCAGGTACCGGAATGGGAGCCGTGTCCAAGGCACCGGAGCAAGGCGTGAACCGGTTGTCCAGTGAGCGTGCTATAGGACAGGAGCTCGGGAAGGATTTAGACACTGCAAACCCAGACACTACCGATCCAAACGCCACAGACTCGGAAGTACACTGTCCTGCCAGTCCGGATCCATGGCCAGATGAGGTGTCTTATGAAGAACTACAACCCAAATATCACTCAGGTGAACGGGATCCAGACGCTATCTCAGAGAAGCATACCGAAGTGGAAGAAGTTTTGGACATGCGATGGCCACCAGGCTAGAGGTAGTGAACCAACGCCTCAGGGCGTTATCTGCCAAGAATGCCGTGGAACTAGGAACAGAAGCTATCAGCCAGGATGCGACTGCTCTGAAAGTTATTCGGACCGAAGACATGGATCCGAACTCTATGGAGTCAGAAGAACCCCTTCCTGCCGGGCCAGACCCATGGCCAGGCGATGATAAGCGAGCCGGAGAAGTACGAGGCCATGGGAATGCGGCGCTTTTTGCCCAACTGCATGGCATTTGCGTCGAACACGGACCGGTGGAGGAGGTGTTGTGGGCAGAGGCGGAAAGGGAGGAAGTCCGGGAGGAGGGCCGGCAGCGCCGGCAGGTGTATGCTGAGCGGATGGTGGCGCAAACATCCCGGAACTTGGGGAAAACCGGTCCGATCAGAGCAGGAGATCTTGTTATGCTCCGGGACACTGCCGTGGCGAAGGAGAAAGGTCTCAAGTTTTACTACTGGTGGACGGGATCATATCTTGTCCGGTCGGTCACTCAAGGGGGAATGTCCTTTGTCTTGCAGCACCCCATGAAGATAAGGCTCTGTATGGAACCCACCATCGTGATGACGTCCGGCTTTGGACAGTGCGTCCTGAACACTTACGGTATCCTCCCGGCGCCCCCATACAACCGGGGTTCCCAACGAATCTACGTCAGTATCGAAAAGGATTGGTCCCGCACCTGGCCGGGAAGCTCTACGAAGTCGAACCTGGAGTGCAAGGAGATGCTAGTGAGGGGAGAGGAGGACAAGGAAGCGGAGACGTGATTAGAATGGGTGACGAGAGGAGGTGGATTGTCAGATGTGCGGATGGTGAGAAGGGGGGTGTAATGGCAGCGGAGAAAAGGATAGGATTGGGACATGAGACTGGAGTTGTGGGATGTGGAAGCATATGACAAGAGCGGGAGACGATAATGTGTTTGTCCGGTGTGGAAGCCGAGATCTTTTGTACTGTTGGTTGTCAGAACGTGTTGGGCGGGTTTCATCTTTTGGCTGTGGGATCGTGCTGTCGAGGGCGACGGCTCCCCGTTGAGCTCCAATGGGAGTCAGCGACTAGCGCACTCTGGGCGCCAAGCACGGCGTAGTATAGCGGCGAGCGAACAGCTCGAGACTCCATAGACAACACAACACACTCACTTTTATCTGATTTCGTACCATCAGTACCCATAACCACCACAAATATAGGTACTAGCGCGCACAATGACACACTAGTGCGCTTAAGGACTAGCGCGATATAAAAACGCGCTTGTACTCAAGGATCGAATTTCATGTCTCTGCCCATAGAATCGACTACATACGGGTCTACAAATGTGACTAAAACTCATCTGCGTCCAACGAAAGTCGTCTCAAGAACATCCTCATCGTTATCCTCATCACCCTCAGTGTCGGTAATCTGTGGGAAAGAAATGACATGACTGCGTTGAGGTTTCCCTACCAGCCTAGCACTTCACTGATGTCCTAATACTGGCGGGGCTGTACCCTTTGATGTCGAGCGCGCCATTATCGATGCCGAAAGTGAGTAGCGAGCTCTATGCGCAGTCACCGAGAGGAACGGTGAGAGCGAGTTGGTACGTGTGACTGGGTGTCCGACTGGAGAGTCGGCCAGTGCGGCTGGTTCTACGGCTGATTCTGCGTCGCAACGGGCAGGTAATGTTACGGGGAGGCGTGTGGCCAGTGAAGCGTGGCGCGGGGCAGTGGCAGTGGATTAAGGTGCAGATGGGTCTGAGTAGTTGCCACCTATGGCCGGGGTGGGGAAGCTGTTAGGTGAGCGGGTGTTTGGTTCTTGCCGCAACCGCGTCCCCGACTCGCACTGCCCGCTCTGCCCTGCTCTGCCACACCATGCACCCTGGGTTTACAGCGAGTTGCATTAGACGCCCCGGGTTGGATTTCATCATCATGCTCGTCTTCCGATGATGATGATGAGTCTTCCAAGGTGTCGTCGCTGCTGCTCGCTGCATCTTCCAGTGCAGTAGGTGCTCCCCGAGTCTTCCAGCCCTGCAGAGCAGCCATCAAGTGTGGAATCGGTAGCCCCTCGATGGATACCTCGCCGCCAGACGTCCCATCGATAGGAAGAGAGGTGCCAATGCAATGGATGATTCGGATAATAACCTCCCTCTTCTCCCGACAGAATCTTTCCAACACACCTAGGTATTGGCAGTCGGGTGTAAGGTAACATGCGAGAGGATCGTCGTGAGGATTTCTACCGACTGCATAGAGCCTGATGCTTGGTCGTCGATGATTGATAGCTGCGTTTTTCTTCAAAGCTGTGGAGATATCGGGTAGCCGGCGGTAATACCGCCAGCTGTATCCCCCATTCCGCGCATTCCGCGCATTTGAGTTGATCACCTGACGTCTCAAAAAGGCTCGGCGCGCTAGTGCCTATACTAGCAGCGGTTATAGGGGTACCTCTTACGTGAGATAATACGGTACTTGCAATGACAAGACCAAGTCTGTATCAAACACCGGCGTACTCTTTCCTTCTGCAAGTCGGTCTGCAACAGCATCGATTTCCGGCCAAGTAGTTTTTGCACAGGGCATGGGAATAGCCCAACCTTCGGATATTGGCGATAGACGATTGATAGGTGGTCGACACGAAAGTCATTGTACGCCTTGCGTGCTTTCGCATCGCGGTTATCTGCTTGCTGCATGAGTGGAAGAATCATGCCGTAGATTTCTATATTTAAAAACTATTAATACTAATAACTATTAAGGAAAAAAAAGTGGGATACGAGTAAGTAGATTTACCATGATTCCTTGCGTCAATGTGTCAAACTCTTCCACCGTCATTACTACCGGCTTCTTGAGCTTACACAAAAGATTCGACCAAATTGTAGTATTCTCGGGCATAGGAATCAATGCAGTACCTAGTCATTGTGATGGGTTGGATGGTGGTGACACGAATTAGTATGTGGGCTGTGTTGTTGATAAAGGGGTAAATGGTTCTTGTCGGCGACGCGATTGTTGGTGGTGTTTTTTTTTCTGGTTTATTCATTACTCGCATGCGACCTATCAGATCATGGCGAGAATATGTACAGTCCGTTTCCTGTCTGCCGTCCGCGCAGTGGCGGCTCATTGCAAGCTCCCCTCTGCCCTCCGCCCCGGCCTGTCCCAAGAAGATGTGGTTCGCACCAAGGAGATTACAGAAGAAAAGAAAGAAACGCGAGCGTGGAGGACAAAGGCAAGGACAAAGGAAAGAACACCGCCCCGCGCCTAAGCGGCTCCTGCGGATGTTGGTGGTGGTGCCAGGTATGGGTACTTGACGGCGACGCGGTCAGCTGGTAACCAATAGGAAAACTACGTGCCGATATAGTTATACTCTACTCTAGTGTAGAGCACACTGAGCGCCAAGGCAGTTTTAATTCTTGATGCCGTGGCGCAGCTATTTCCTAATCTGCCTTGTGGGGCGCAACGCAGCCTAGTTAATAACTGCCTCCTTGAATTGCGAAAGCTCCCCGAAGCGGCAGTCTTTCGTGATGGCGGAGTACTGAGAGGGTGGGTGACGTGCCAGATCCACTTGGAGTGATGCTGCCGGATGGAGAGTCTAGATATGGTCGTTGTGGTGGTTAGAGGTGGTGAGAAGATTGAGAGGTTACCGGTGGCGGCTATGTATGAGGTAGGTATTCACTACTAGCGGCCGGCGTTTAACTCTCACGTAGGGGAAACGAAAAAGTAGGGCAATCTAGTGGCTAGCTTCAAAAAGTATGGCATTTTAGAGGTTTGCCGTTAAATAATTACGAACGTTGACAGAGTCCATAATCACTTCATTGGAAACACGAGATCTTACTGTGCACCAACGTCACAATCCCATTCATTCTCGCCACCGCCACCGCCGCGGCTTCACTGATCATTGGAGCCAAACTGTTCATCTGAGACAAAATGCGTTCCTCCCTGGCATCGATATCCACCCTCTATCCTGTCCCAATCGAATCCATTCTCGCAGGCGCTTATAGCTCTCAGTCTTTCTTGCTTCGCCACATGCTTCTTTCGCTCCTTTTCGATTTCTGCTCGAGTCCGATCCTCGCGGGCAACCAACCGAGGTTCTTGTGGTGCTGATGGGGATCCGAGAAGTGAATTCGAGCCGGAGTTCGTTCGCTTGGCAGCATCGATGGGGGGTGCTTTGTTGGTGCGCATGCAATGAAGGGTCGCTGGATCGGGGGCTTCGGCGGCATCAGTGGAGATGGCCATGTCATCGCGGGGTGCCGTGTCGTTGTCCGCGTCCAGGCAGGGACTGGGGTCGTCTTGGTTCGATTCGAGCACTCTCTTTGTCGCGTCGCCCCTACGCTTTCCGTCCTTACACTCAGATCTCTCGCGTTGCAGACCAATCATGTCTTTCACACATCCCACTGCGACGGTCTCACTAAGTACGGGTTTCTGAGCATGGCTTTTGCCCATCTCCTCGAAGGCTGCTGATGCCATCTGCATGGCTAACGTTTTGATGTCGCGGGCATTCCCCCAGGTTGGAAAGATGGAGAGAGCCCTGAATAGCCTGGACAGGTGAATGTACGTCTTAGACACGTTATCCTTGAGGTAGCTGGCGAATATTTTCCGCTTCTTGAGCTCCCGGTTCAGTAGGACCAAGCATTCCGCAGGCTTCAGCTTTTCGAAGACGATTTGTTCCGGGAAGAGGCTTGAAAGTGACGGTCGGAGGGTCATCAAGGTGGCCATGTCTTGAGTGTAGCCGGCGAGAATAACGACGATCTTTCCAGAGTACCTCGGTCTTCCCAGCTGATATACAAACTCGTGAACGGCCTCTGCGGCATACTGCCCGTCTGCTAGACGATACGCCTCGTCCACGAACAGCACCTTCCCGAGGGCTTTTTCGAGAAGTGCTTTAGTCTTCGGGCTCGTTTGTCCGACGTATTGCCCGATGAGGTCCGAAGCGGAACACTCAATCACTTCATCAGTGGACAAAAAGCCCATATCGTAGTATATCGTGCCCATATTACGGGCAGTGGTTGTTTTTCCAGTCCCTATATATATAAGTTAGTCTCGCCGGTCTAGAAGAAGAAATGGATGGACCTGGAGAGGGAAACGTTGACTAACCTGGTGGACCTGTAAATACGAAGCGTGTGGGCACTAACTCACGAAGGTTAACCTGTTGACTCTTCATCACTAGTGCCAGTCGTTGGTATCCCTCCATCCTCTTGATGATGTTAACGCTCACTCGGTCTTTGAGACGCTCTCTACACCTGGTGATTGCGTCTTGGTTACGATTGCAGTCGGGGTCGAAGTCTGCAGGCTCGAATTTCGCATCGTAATCCCGCTCTGGCTGAGGTTTTTTCAACTGCCGTGCCTGGTAGTTGAGTTTGGCCCGGTTGAGACATGCGTCCACCTCGCTTCCATTGGAAAAGTTGGGGCGCATTCTTGCACGGTCCAGGTGTTCGTGGGCAACCTCGATAGCCTCTGGTGTTGCGCTCACATCTAGTTCCTTCATTTTCAGCGTCAGGATTTCTTGCAATTGCGGTAAATCGAAGTCTTCGAATCGGAAGGGATCATCGATTGCGAATCGTCGGGCAAGTCCAGGGTTCACATTCTGGAACATTTCTTTGAGCTTGTCCTCGTAGCCGAGCATGAGGATGCATCGATCGTCGCCGGGAACGCTCTGAACCTCCGCCACAAGAGTGTCGATGACCGCCTTTCTGTAGTTGTCCTGCTGCTTATCGGGTGCACCAGAGTTCAGCATGTATGCCTCATCGATGATCAAAACCTTTCCGACAGTTGTCGCGAGGAGGGCTCTCGTTTTGGCCTCTGATTTTCCGAGACATTCGCCGATAAAGTCGGCTGGATTCTTCACGACCACTAAATCCAAGACGGTGTAATCAGTCGCCTGGCAGTCACACGGAAATGGGGGGAACATGTTTACCTTCTCCAGTGCTGAGGAGCGATAGATCTGCCATGATTTGGCCGTAAAGTTTGGCAACCGTAGTTTTGCCTGTTCCCGGTGACCCCAAGAATACCCGGTTGAGCGGGAAATCGAGTGGTTTCAATTCCTTCATCTCTCTTTCGTAGTTCGTTTGGATCATTTCGATCATCGTTGTGGCTGATGCCTTCACCGATGCAAGTCCGGTGAGCTTTTTGAGTTTGGCCCACGCCGGGCGGTCAAACACAACCGAAGGCCTTGGTCCGATCAAGTCTTCTTGCGTGAATTCGAGGTATCTCGGCTTCCCGCGTCTTCGTATTTCTGCGGTTAGACGCTTTGCCTGGCGCTCTGATATCTTCGTCAATAGGTTGTTAACGGCACGCGCATTCCCAAACCCCCGGATTCCTCGGCCTCGGGCCAATCGACGGATGGCAATGCGCATGATGAGGCCGTCCATACCACCCGCGACCACCATTTTTTTACTATACTTCTCGTCTATACAGTCCCGTAGAATTTGCCACAGCTCCACATCCTGGAAATCCGAAAACTGCATGGTGTATGGAATCCTGCTAGCTAATCCCGGATTGTGCTCGAAAACAGACTCCATTTCCTTATTGTATCCTACCAAGATGACAACCAACCGGCCGATATTGTTCTCTGTTTCGGTTAGGATAAGGTCGAGAGCTTGGCGTCCTGAGACTGGCGCGTAAGGGGCAGTGAGTTGATACGCCTCGTCCACGAAGAGGACACCCCCTTGAGCTTTCACCTCATCGATGAGTTCCTGAGTATATTTGGGACCTTCATGCGCGAGCGTTGCACCGGATGTCTCCTTTAGGGTTGATGACGGCAAAACTTCAACGGATGCTAGAAATTTCGCATAGATGCGAGCCACAGTCGTTTTCCCTGACCTGTTTAGTCCTGAGAACGATATTTGTCGCGAAGGCGAAGTAAAAACCATCACTCACCGGTCCCAGGATTCCCTTGAAACACGATATTGCATCGCTCATTTGCGGGGGAGACTCCTTGCTCTCTACAAATGTCGACTTTCGCCTTGATATCCAAAAACATCTGCTTGACCTCTTCCAGGCCCACAAGCTTCATCAAGTCGTCGATCGCCTCGTTTTTGATGCCGTTTTGTTTTTGTCGATTCCATTCGTCTGCTGCAGCGGATTTCAAAGGCACAAATGGCCTTTCCTGGACTACGGGAGTCTCATCGGAGGATGTGGTCTGGTGCCCCTCTCTGTGGCCAGAAGGGCTTCGACGGGAAATTTGAGAAACAGGCCGTAACTGTTGCCTCGAATCCTCTCGCCCCTTTCGCTTCTTGGGCCGTCCACGAAAGGACTCCTCGTCCGAAACGAGGCTAGAGTCCAAAACTATGGCCGGTGGTGAACTCGGCGGCGTGGTCGAGTCAGAGGCGGGCGAAGCAGGCGGCTCTCCGGATAGAGAACTCGTAGGAGAAGAAGAACTCGAGGGAGATCTCGAGAGAGAAGTTTGCGAGGAATCCATCAGTCCGGAAGGGGGTGTCCCGGACATAGCCTGCGTGGTCTGCAAATACCTAGTCTGGGAGGGATCCGGTGTCTTGATTCGCATGACAGCTGTTGAAATCGATCCAAATCCGTGTGTGGGAACAGCAAGAGCGAGTAACGACAATTTAAAGCTGGGAATCTGTCAAGGATGAATGCATACTAGAATCGAAAGCGACACACAAAGATGTTGCCCCAAAATCGATTATGCAAACTGAGTGCCGAGTGCTATCCGTGACCGAAACGCCTCAAACACTGAAACCCACCACTTACGTAGTTTGGGAAAATAATTAATTAGGATAGTGTTTGTGGTGTGTGTACCAATTACCTGTGACTCGCACAGCCCACACCAGTTGGATGTGAAACTCTGCATGAGTTGTCATGCAGAAAGTCTCGCAAAGGGTACTAACCAGTTATTCTAGAAGCACAATTCAATGCTCTGCACCTCAGGAAACCACAGGGAGCAAAAGCACAACAATTTACAAATTCGCCAGTTGTTGTGGTACCTGATGCTGAGAAACTCCGTATCAAACCTCTACGGTGTCACTGTGTTCAAACTTATTTGTACGACTGCCTCTGGACCACACCTACAGAGCTGGGGGGATCGGGCCATGCGAGAGACGGATTCCCTGCTTTGAAATACCTAGATAAGGTCTGGCCGATAAATTTCCCTCTTAGTTAAATTGTTTTGGTGACGAGCACCGAGATTCCTAGGAGAACAATCGATCCTTCCATTCCGGAAACAACCGCTCTCCAAGATGCTCGCCCAATGCTGCTGCATGAAGCGAGTACAAACGGTAGTGATGACTTGGGGCTCTAAAAACCTGCTGGTCATCTCCACCTTCCTTCCCGCGAGCGTAAAACTTTGGACGTGCGGACACCAAATAATACCCACAATGGGCTGCCAATGACACGCCTCTGGCCTCCACTTGCATACCGACAGGGGCGTCAAGTGAAGGCGGGGCCAGTTGAGCGAAGGCCTAGACACTGCCCGCCATTGCTAGAAGCACCAGGGCGGTCAGAACCCAGTTCCTGCACTCCCGGCTCTGACACACTCAGGGCGGTGGGTTACCAACGAGCCACGTCGACATCCGTAAGAATTGACAGAGAAGATAGATCATGGTAAAGTACACACTGTCCGGGTTTCCCACCTGCAGGTCTGCGCGATAACTTCATATCGCAATCTCCAAAAAAAAGTGCCTCATACTAACGGGACTCCATGTTCACAAACTGATACCCCCACCAATATGTATCACCGATAGCAGCAGCGAGCACAGCAAAGACCGCGCGGCACTAAGCTATCAAGCTTCCGCATCATCTGTAGTCGATAGGTTGTCCACGCAATTGCAGGGAGGCGGCCGCGGTGTTGGCTGTGGTGTTGGCAGCGGAGGTGAGACGTCGACGGGTGTGAGACAACACAATCCTTATGCTACGTGCGATAAGCATGGTTTACCAACGGACGCAATTGCCGGACAGGAAATCACAGCGATTGAAGCCTATACCGATAGTCACCTAATATCAAGGAACGCGTTCCAAATTCGTTGGTGCTGGCTGCACGGTTTGGCGGTGTGTTTTGGCTGCCACACAGTGTGGCCATAAAGGACTCGGCGGACGATCATATCACCCACAGGAAGGACCAGTATTGCCGGGGGGCGCGACATGAGTCGGACATCCCGGCTGATGAGAACAAACGGCTCGTCTCGACATTTTACCGGGTGAAGATAGGCCACTGTCTCACTAGCAAGCCCACCGTCAAGTGCTGGTGGTGCCCTACAGAACCCAGAAGCAGGAGCATCTCTCCTGCAATGAAAGCGCCAGCAGAATTTCGGGGCGGACGTGAGGAGGAAGACCAGGAGGGACAAGGACCGCCTCAAGACTTGAGGTAACTTCGCGGACGAGAGGTGCATCCAGGCAGACCTGAGCTTTCCCTCTCCACCGCGAATGGCAGGCGAGTACTGGGCCCGGCGGAGAAAGACGCCTAGAGTGAGGTGTCGAAGTGGGAGCTCAGGGGACGAGAAGAGAGGGAGGAGAGGTTTACCGTCCCCCCCCCCCCACACGCCCTCTCTGCGGGAGAGAATTAAGGAGGCGGTTTCTTTGGTCTTTTCCTTGTTGTGCTCTACATAATTTTTGGGACAGACAATGGCGGAGGGAGAGGGAGCCCGGAACCACAACGAGCGGTTAAGGATAGCATGTAGACAGGAAGCGAATATGTGTGTATTGCCAGATGTATGCAATTACCGGGTGAAGAAAAAAGTGTGGCCGTAGATATCGTTTCATACGGACGAAGGGGGGGCGGCGGGAGCCGGTCGAAGCGGGGCGACGAGACAGTAACAGCAGAGCAAAGACTCTCAAGAGCGGACCGCTACGTAGAAGCCAGCAGACGGGGCGAGAATCAATCCCGAGTCCTGGCGGTTGGGGGGG
>Ga0307508_10001334_pt1 | contig 27909 bp, 46 predicted proteins | sample 9_EM_MG_FD_203089 | JGI IMG/M metagenome (GOLD analysis project Ga0307508, IMG submission 203089) | Populus trichocarpa ectomycorrhiza microbial communities from riparian zone in the Pacific Northwest, United States - 9_EM | ecosystem: Host-associated > Plants > Roots > Unclassified | place...
GTCACGTTCAAAATGACTTGTGGCGACCGATACCTGGCGTTCAACAAGGAGAGGTACAACGTCCAAAAGACTCCACACGTTGCTTGGAATGGCACACGATAGGCTAGTGGCATGAATCTAAAATTTAAAAGCTGGATCCCAGGCCAAACTTGCCAATTGGCCTTGAGAGCAGGAATGAACATGTCACCTATCGAACAACAATAACAACACAAAGGGCCATATATAAGGTCGCACGACAAGCATAAGTAGGAGGGCAAAGCACAACAATAACGTACGGTACTTACGGTATTTCTGTTTGATGCTTTCGACGTCACGACCTTCCATTATACCCATGGACCCTATGAAAATGACGAGCTGTACGGTGGGATTTAATTAGTTATGATCGTTCAAAGAATCAACGTACAACAAGAGCTAAGTAGCTAAACGTACCCCTATCGGAGCCCTATGGCAAATGACAAGAACTGCATCAGCTCCTCTATTTCACGCAACAGCCGTAAAGATGCTCACCCAACTGATTGATCCGCGAGGACACGTTTTCCAAGAGCCTTGAGACTTACGTTCCCGCGGCCAGCGCTGGGTATTCGACCAGTCACGGCTCGCAGTGGGAAGTTCGTTTCGAGAAACAAGTTCCAGCGACCAAGAATTGGGCCCATACCTGCGCAAGGACAGACTTTCAGCATGCTTCCCACACAGGCATCCAGCTCGTTCCTTGAAAGTGAAAAGCTCACCGATGCCAAATGCGGCAAATCGCAAAGTGCGTTGCAGATCGAATCGCCTTGGAAGTGACTCGTCGTATTCAGGAGTGTCGGATTGTCGAAAATAGGAAGAAGCAAGCTACAGCGTGACGATAAGCAAATTTGGAGCGTGTGGCATTTTGGTTGATCAAGGAGCAACTGACAATCATCTGTGTCGTCTGGGCCACCACATCCGCGAGTGCTGAAAGCCCACCATTCGTTGCAGCGAGTGTGGCATGTGGATGAGTATCAAACTGAGCCTGATAAACTCGCAAGATGGCAGCAGCCATAGTTCGTCGTGGACCGTTCGTTCGTTGTGAAAAAATTGCGGGGAAATAGAAAGGTTAGTACAGTGCGCTGCGGTACGATGGTTGGAAATGGGGCGAGGAGCCTTATGGCATACTTTGTCATCAACGGCAGTCGCTCCAACTCCAAGCGCACATTAGGTTGACGTGAAGAGTCAGGTCTATACAAGGTGACGTCAGCAGACCAATCCACTCTCTTGGCGTACATCATAGAATTGCCGATGAAGCAGCAGGATGGTTGCCTTACGGTCAAATTTGGATGCAAGAAAACTGTATTATATGTATCTACTGTACTAAGAGTGTGAAATACGAGACCGAATCAACCAGAGACAACCTAGTTCGCATGTCTATGAGAACTACTCGACGAAAACGAAACGACTGCTTTGAGGCCTATACTAACATATTCCTTTCCTCCCAGGCCTAAGATGGCGACCCGTTCGCCCACGCGTACACCCTCTTCGAGAAGGCGCAGATAAGCTTGATATCCAGGGGGTAGTCTGGACCAGGAACAAAATGCTCTATGGTTGGGTACTTCTGCATGATACCGCAGAACGCCAAGAACTCGTCTCCAGAAATATCAGGACCAGTCTGCTCTCCCTTGAAAATCAAGAAGTAGATAAGAGCAAGCGTATCCTGAGCGGCCAGGGTACCGTTCATGAGAAGACACTTGCGCCACTTCTCCCCATGGATTGGACCGTGTTCGATGTGGGATGCGAGATCTCGCACGTTTTCTCCACAGAGCACGCAGGGAGAAACAGCCTCTTTCGAGGTACTAAAGAGGGCCGAATTCATCCACTCGTAGAAGTCGGTGACCTGCCTGGCTGCACTGTCGGTCCCCGGTTTCTGGCCGAAGCGACCAAAAATATTTTCTTCGGCAGGGAAACGACCTTTATTGGACAGGCGCTGGTATTCAGAGGCGTAGCTAATGTGCATGTTTCGAGGATCCATTGTGGTCGGACGGGGCATTCGGGAACCGTTCCTTACAGAAAGCGAGACGTGAGGATCCCGTAAGGATATGTGAAATGACAGCACGCACTGTGAGGCACTCATGCTCGTCGCTTGGGGGTTCTCGTCGAGAATAGGGTTCCTGCAGCATACAGTTGGCAAGTCGAACGTTGTGGCAAGGGCGTCAGACATACGTGGTAGACGATAAAGGATAGTAGAGCGACAGGTGGGCTTATGAAGTGAAGCCAAAAGGGCAGCAGTGAGAGGCGAAGTGGAGGATGAAGGACAGCAGCCAGGACATCGGGCGAGGTTTTATAGGCAAGGAGCTGTGGTCGGGCGACCCTTCGTTGACGTGGCAAGGTGAGAAATAGAGTGGCACATTGTGGTTTTGACGACAAAAGAAATCGACCACCACAAAGTGAGGTTGAAATGGCAATGCAACAACGGGCGTTGAGACATTTTCCGCGCGTTGGAGTGGTTCGTTCGCGCCAAGCGCATTCGATTGTTGAGGTCAGCGAGAGCCTCCAAATGGCCGAGTCCAGTAAATTGCCTGTCGCTGCTGCCCGTCAGAAGCTTGTAATTCCTTGTCATACACGAGGATTTGTTAGATCACAAACGCGGATGGTCGAAGCGGCATGGACCACAACAATCCACAACAACGAAACTCGCCACAAGGTGCACAAAGTGTGAAATCGATCATTACATGGAAACTTCTCTACTTCTACTATTACTATCTTTCGCAGCGATCGTACAGAAATCTTAATCTCGCTGCGCATTTACCACCCCACCGTTGCCTTGCTGTGAATAGTTTCCCCCAACTTACACGGGCCGCCGAACGTCTTCCCCTTCGGTGCAATCCGGACAGCCACCTGGGCAATTGTTTGCGGATTCGTCGCAATGAAGTCGGCCTAGCCATCATTGACAGCCTTCAAAATCTCGACCCTGCAGCAGCTATTCCGGCCACTTTTGGTATCCTGGCACATTCATTCGACCGGGGAGTGCAACATTGGATTCGCCGCGTTCAGTAACGGGGGCACCTATTGGTGTGGCCCATTTTTATCTTATTCAGAATTGTTTCACCTACCGTCATAAGAGACCGGGCAACCCTCGACGTTGGGATTCACGAGATGACGTTCTACACCTGTCACCGCGCATTGCTAACCCTGCCATCTCATGACGCTAGAGATCATCCATAGCCCACGACTCTATGGCGAATCCCCTGAAGTTGATCATAACAAGGGTATCCAGCTGATGGTTGGGCCATGGTTTATCCTGTCCTAGGCCGCCCGGGAGACAATTTGCGGTTTTCAGCATCATCACAAGTCGTAGAGAATCTGCCTATCTTGTCATTGTTATTAGGAACAGCCCAGGACACACCCTACGTATTCATTTTGGTGGAACCGGTGGTCCGCTTGTTCGCGAGTGACTTGTCAGTTGGCTGGACAGACTTGAAACAATGCCCTGCTGCATAGAAAGTCTGCATTCACCGGTTTCAGAATTCAACTTCTTGATTCGGGTCGCGAGTCGGGAGCAATCTTCCCAAGATTCGCCAAAGTCGATGACCTTGTGGAATGACACAGCACGAAAATTTCTGCGCCACTTCGAGATACTTAGGTGATTTCCGCTGGACATGTGCATACGACATTGTCAACGTGTAAACTGCAACTGCGTGTTTTCATAGCATATACCTCAGGGCCATCATGATCCCTTGGCACTTTTGCACCACAAGAACGTCTTATTTTGGTTATGGCAGCATGTGAGTACTCGAGTACTCATTGCCCACTGATTAAATTACTGCTTGTAGCGACTGATGCTGAGCATAAATTCATAGAAAGATCATCGCCCGTCATCACAGCCAAGACGGCGGAGCCATAACTTGCGCATCCAAAGTCGCGTGGCCCCCTTCATTTGCATAATTAACGCTGCTCTAGATAAACAATATATTCGCAGCGATCCTCTCGAAAACTTGATGCATCAATATTACCGTTATGCTCCTGGTGCTGGGGTTGATTGTTGTCTCCATTAGCACGAGGAACCAACGACGGTACCCAGGTGTCGTCTATCTTGCAGGAAAGCTGGCCGGACTGTCCAGGTAAATCAGAAACGCTCGGTGTCAACGAAGTTTCTTTGAGCGTCCAAGAGAAGCCGCAGGCCCTTCCCGGCCCACGGAGTGTGTGGGATCTCGTTACTTCTGAGGCAATTGTCAACCACTAGTCCCCTATTGTTCTCCTCTTCACCGCCCCCCACGATCCCTTTTGTGACACCGTCTCCGAAAAACATGTACGCTGGTATATATCGGTCGACAAATCTGCCGCAGAGAATGAAAAAGTCAGATCAGCATGGCACAGGAGTTGCCAATTCCCCGCTTTTTGGGTTCGTGCTTACAACTTCACCTCATCGTCTGTCATCCCCTGACCATCATGGGCCTTCATCCGGTGCTCCTGCTCCAGTCGCCACCCGTAAATGGGTGAATAAGGGTGAGAAGAAGGAGGAGAAAGCTAGACGGAATAAATACGATGTTCGGTTCAGACAGAAGCGGAATGAGCATGCAGATAGACAGATAGAACAGTTCGTTCTCGCACTTGGACAAAACCCCCTGTGAAGAAAGGATATATTTTCTTCGCATATTCGTGAAGATAGTGGTTGACTTGCGCGATATCGGCGACAGTGATACCGAGTCGCTTAATCACGGCCCGTTCGAGATCTTCCTCTGGCACTTCGAATGCACTAGGCCCGTTTGTAACGTTTCGAGCTGAATTCGGAGTCATTTCTGCAATTCCTGAAACTCTATTCCATTTACGTTGCAACGCGGAATCCGATACAGGGTAAAAGCCCATGCACCATCCTTCCAGGAGGACAACATCGATGGGCCCGCTGATAGTCTTAGACTCCGCATTCCTATCGCCTTCGCCTGAAAACGCGCCCTTATTGTATGTAGGCGTCTCGACGGTGCCGTGAGTTTGGTTCTGCACTTCGGGTGCGTCGGGGTTGGTAAGCGAGGGCGGGGAGACTGGGTCATTTATACGTGAGAGATTCGCAAGCACAGAGGCGAGAAGAGGAAGGTCGTGGGTCCCAGGCAGACCCCTTCCGTTTAGAAGTTTGTTTGGCTTTGGGGGGTCCCAGGGACCAAGAGAGCCAGTGTCAGCGCGAGATGCGCTTGCAAGGGCAACCATCGCTTGACGTGGCAAGTAAAAGTCATCAAGCGAGAGAACCGCCACTTTAGGGCCTCGGGATGGCACTAAGCCCACATCTACTGGGAAGGATGCGGGACGCCCTTCCCGCTGAGCAGCTGAATGAAGCTCTCCTTGCAAACAGTGTGTTAGAGACGTTTTACCGATCCCCTGCGGACCTTGTAGGGCGACAAATAATGGAGGCACAGGGACGATAGGCGAAGACTCGGCGTGCAAAGTTGTATGCCGCGCCAGCAAATGATGAATGTGCTCCACGACGACGGTCACCTTTGAAGCAACTCTTGACATGGGAACCGATCACCCTAAATCTACCTAACTCTTAGATCTGCGTAGGCCTGCGTTTGACACCACGGGGGTTTTGGAGAAAAGGCGTGACGTGACCATTACAACTCCCTCGTCAGCGGCCAGCGGCCCATGCCGAGCGCACGCAAACCGTTTCGAGATGACAAATTGTCGTAAATCGATGTTTAATTAGGATTACACCCGTCTAATCGGGAGAGGTCGTTAGGCATATCGCGCCACCGACGCGTCGCACGCGTCCGACCCCCTTTGTTGAGCCCCTTTAAATTGGTACGTCAGTGGCGGCTGCGCAGTTGCGCGCACATGGTCGCCGTTCACAGATCGCCGATTCATAAGGTAGCTCAATCACCGCCGCTATTGGCTTTCGCATTTGCCAATAATTGAGAATCGCGTTCTCTTTCTCACGCACGCATTCGGTTGCACTGTCACGCATGATCAGTGAGCCCCGCACGGACCGCCAACCACTACGTCTCTTGACCTCGCTAGGTCTTGTACTTGTCCCTGCTACTTCTTTGTCTACCCACCATCCACCCCTCTCTCCGCCTTGTACCTTATTCCTAGTTTCTCGCCTTGCCTGTGAGAACTCATGTATTCTGGGTGCAACCCTTTACTACCTCACCCGAAACCTCAACCTGGTCTATGTTTCATGCACTGTCCTACCTTGTATATTGTATACTGTATATTGTACATTAGCGGGGATCGAGTCTCCTACAATTCAGAGGCCACGCTTGGCCGTCTACTCCTATTCACATCCTGCCGGCTCCAGACCGTGTGCCGGTTAGAGTAGGAAAATTATAAATCACATTTTGTAGAGATCAACCAACTTATTCTTCTAGGCTCTCCAATACAGGGGCCTGCCGTCTGGTAAGTCTAGAAGATCCACTGGGTGGTGGCCCCCCTGAGCCACTGCGCCTTTTTGTTTTCCTCTTCCCATCTCGCGTGGGTGATGAAGATGCACGAAGTTTCTTGGTCTTGGACTGCTCCTGGGCTTCCGAGGGTGCTGGAGTGCTGGATAACCGCGAAGAACGGCGAAGTGTAGAAGAACGAGCGGCTGTGGGAGCCGCAGTTACGGCTGCCTCTTGATCAGGCTCTGTTTCCTCGGTCGGAGCATCAGAGATAACGCTACTGGCTCGTGTTGAACGGCGGGAAGATGTTTTCCTAGCGGTTGTTTTGCCAGTGGATTTGGTCTTGGCACTAGTGCTTGAGGTGCGACCCTTCACGCGTTCACTGTCAAATTCGCTCTCGGCCATTTCCGGTTCATTGCTCCCCGCCCACGACGACAAGACCTGACGATTGCCGGATTCCCGCTTGCGTGAACGATGGCCCAAAGAGGCTTCAGAGGACTGCTGTGTTTTCTCAGCTGTTGGGTCCTCTGGGAAAGCGCCGGGGAGCTCGCTAACTGAATCCACACGCAGCAGCTCTGCTTCCGCCTCTTCATCGTCCGCAGCATCCTGGTTATCTTCTAATGCATGGCTTGGCTCGCTCTGCAACTCAACCTTCTCGTCTTCCGTCGCTGTGTCACCAAGCTGTTTTTCCACCTCAGCAAAGCTGTTGCGTCGTCCCATGAAAGCGTCAGGCCCGTATAATCGAGGGCGCACCCTTTGCGGTCGGACTGGCGACTGCTCGTCATCACTCGAAATGACGAAGTCAATTTTATCGCTCGCATTCTCGTCACCTCCCCACAGGCCATGCATCTCCTCACGCCCGCGCTTTTTTGTTGGTATAGATGTACTCTGACCGAACAACCTACTGGGCTGCTGTGAAGGTGGTGCCGCAGTTGATGATGAGAAAGGCGACGTCTGTTTAGTCCGCTGTCGCCCGGTGCTTGGAAGGAATGGGGTACGGAGTAACGTGCGACTTGGCTTGAAGATACGGTCGGTGTCGGCGTTGTCATCTGGTGGGGCTTGCGGAGGTGGGACATGGGACTTCTGAGGGCCAAACAGAGATGCACCCCATGAAGGAATACTGGAAGTACCCCGGGATGATGCCGCGTTGTCGGTGCGGCCTCGGCCTGGGGGTAGATTACCCCTGATGCCATTTCTGGATGTTTCTGGGGCTGGTGAATCCGAGGGCGTGGTGCCGCTGGAGTCAGCTTCCTTGCTCAGGAAGAACGAAGAAGGGTGAGATTGCTGTAATGCGTGCCGTTGGTCTGCGTGGCTTGTTGAGGGTGCGAACTTGGGCGGTCGGATTTGCTGATGGAATGGCGTATATGCAAGGCGAGGGCGAGAGGCGAACGGGGATGTTACATCAAATGGAGACAGGGGGGGTGCTCCATTTGTGCTTGCTTGAAACTTTGAATTTGTTGACTGCGCCAGATATGATGACGACCGTGCACCAAGAGCAGGCGAACCCTCAAGCTGTGCCCCCAACGATGTACCTGCTTTACCCGGACCGAGTGGCCCCGATGACGCAGCTTGGGAAAATGCTCGCAAGACAGCTACTTTTGGGTTTGCAGCCGTGCGGAAAGCCACTGAAGCAGACAGAGGAGTCTGTGGTAGAGCCCCAACATTCGAAGCGCGAGGCGTATGTGTCGAGGACGCAAGAGCATACGAGTTTCGACCCAACTCTTCCCACGACATGGTAAGATCGGGAGAAAGAGGTGCACCACTCGAGGTAGAGGGGACAGGCCGCGAAGGCGCGGGTGCGCGCGCTTGTTGTTGCTCATCCAAGGAGACGTCGAGTAGCCTACGCTGTATGTCGGGGAGGACTGCAAGTATGTCTTGGAACGTTTCGCGTCTGTCCTCTGATGCTTTAACTACAGCCCCACTGCCAGAGCCAACCCGTCCCGAGCTGGCAGCTTCGCTCACAAAGAGCCTGTCTAGTGTGATTGCATCACTGTATTTACCTTGATGTAGGAGGCGCACGATGATCAAATCCTGAAGGATGGCAAGGGATGACTCTGGGAGTGAGGGTGGTGGTCTGAGTGCGTATGTATTTAGCAAGATTTGCTCATATGCAGTTAGAGGGAAAGTGAGGAGCATGTTGAGAGCATCAGGTCGTGGTTGCGCTAAATTCAATATAATTTCCTAAGTGGCCCGAAGGTATGACAACACAGCAAGGTATGTCTCCGCACTCACGAATTAAACAGGAGTTGAGAATCATTCCCGTAAGACGTGCCCTTTGTGCCGTTTCGTCACTGGATTCAGGAAAACTACGCACATACAGCAATGAATCGATGATATTGCTAGCACATAAAGCCCCGACGTAGATTTCTACGCTAGCTTGATCTGTGAGCGGCGGCTTTGCGAGGCGCACGAAGCGTAGGATGGTGGAAGGTGATGCTGAGACGGACAGCGCGTGCATGATCTTGGGAATGAAGTCGGGTCGAACTCGCATATCCGTCAAGCAGCGCACAGCACTCTATACGAAAACCAAGCACAGGGAATCAGCAACTAACTCTACGGTCCAAGCCAAGGTAAGCATTCAGAACACGCGCCTCGGAATCACCCTCGTCAAGGTGAAAATACGCATCCGCTAATATGGCAAAACCCTGAGGAATAAGTCTGCTGCTCTTATACCGCGCAGCACGGTTCTCGCCATCCTCTTCATACCAGAACTTCAATAAGTAGTAACACAGGCAGTCGCGCCGAAGCTGCTCCCATTCTTCGCATCTATCAATTTCTCCCAATAAGTTAGCGAGATCTGCAGGCGTTGCAGGAGGGAAGAATGCATCAGCAGCTTCGCCAAGGCCCGCCAGGACGAGAAGTTCGTCGAAGAAAAGTGTCCCGTCGAGTGCGGCTCGGCGTTCACGAATGGCATCATTTACATCAGGTGTGAATGGAAAGAGTGCATTCGCGCTGCCGTTGGCGAGCTGCTCGGCAGTGACATCAAACCAGACACTGCTGTCCAACGTGGTGGACAAAGATCGCTGAATGGCGGTCAAAGCGTGTAATTAGATGCGTATAGGTAACAGAGTCGCAAATATCAGGTTTACATACGTCTGCCATAGCCCTACAGGTTGCCAAAGATTACCGGCTGTGTCCTGTCACACGGGCGCGACGCGACGAAGTTCGGTGTAAGCGCTTGCAAACAAAGGTGTCACGGGTCACACGGCGAAATGATGGTTTTCATCGTTTCACGATGACAGAAAGTTTGACCGGTTGCATGAAGCCCTAATTGTTAAAGGAAGACTCGATACATTTGCGTGTTCTTACAGGCGCTTGTCCTTTTTCAAGACCTCCCGTCCACCAGTACTGACAGTCTAACACTCATTTTGGAATCTCATCATGCTCTACTGCGTGGAACGTACTGGGCGTTGTCAGGGCCGTGAGCAAACTGCCGTAAGGTCAATGAATGATAACCGACCCTCGGATACGTTTTTGGTGGCAGGTGGATGTGTGCATAGCTCATATGCGTGTCAAGCGTAGGTAACATGAGGCGAGTAAGGAAATAGGATGATAGAATACAAGGATCTGCGCGACTATGCGACAATCTTGACAACACCCCCAGCCTCCTTGATCTTTTTTCTGGCGTATGGAGAGTGATTAGCAAGGCTGGCTAGTGAATGAATAAAATCATACATACTCTGCCAAGGCGGAGACCCATCGTGCTTTGACAATTATTGGTAATTGTGGCAGCCTAAAAAAAATTGCGATCAGTGCTGTGATTGTTTTAGATTGCTTCGCGACTACTGACTTGCCCCTCCCGAGAATCTTGCCATACCCAAGGGCAAGAGTATCGACAACAGGAACGATCTCGCTGTCCTCCGTGAGACCCTTCTTCTGTTCCTCAGGCACAAGCGTCCATAGCTTGTCGAGGTTGATGATGGGTCGCCATTGGGTATTGCGAGTCAAGTGGAATCGTCGCATACCGACCTTGCCGAAGTAGCCAGGATGGTACTATAACGTGCATTCCAGATGAAAGTTAAGCACATAGACAAGATGGGATATCCAGATGATAGGCACCTTGTCGAAGTTGGTTCTGAAAATCGCCAATCCAAAGATGAAAGCAATGAGCTCATTGATGCAAAAATGCAGGAATATGGATTGGACGGCGTACCGGTGATGATGTTGACCACCAGCGAGACCACGTCCACCGGGGTGCTTGCGGTGCTTTCCTACGCGGCCGTGACCAGCCGAGACGTGACCGCGGTGCTTGCGGGTTTTGCTGAGGTGGGTCGGCATGGCCTAAACAAGACAGGAGCAGAGCACCAAGAGAGACAGCGGAACGTCAGATTTCATGCTGAATGTTGCATCCAATTTAGCCAATGCGATCCGGCGTTCCGTCACACATTTCGGACCCTCAGCTGCTTCTACAAGCTCCCGGGCCATCCAGGAACACGCAGATATGCAGACTAGGCTCCATTGTAATTTCCTTGAATTTTGAGGATTTTCTACTTACGTGGGGTCCGAAGTTTTGCTGTGCGGAGTTTGGCTCAGGCGCTTAACTAATCCATCTTCGTGCGGTTCGCAGCTTATCTCCGAGTCTCAACAGGAACGTAGAGTTGACTTATGACTTCCCCTCTTTTTGCTTTATACACTTGCGCTCACGCGTATCCCAGCCCATATGAACGCCCCTAACCGCTTTGAATTCTTTCTTCTCGGCGACAATGAGAAGCTGTACGTTTTCATTCTCTTTATCTGCCACTCAGCGCAACTCAGTTGCTCTATAGGCTCGATATCCAAGAAGATACGAAGATCCCCGACGCAGCAACATTCAAAATCGTGAAGCAGGACCACACACTGGCGAATATGATTCGGGCGTATGTTGTTGAATCCACCTTCTAATATCATTCATTCACGAGCAGTCATTCCACAATTCCAGGCAACTTCTGAAGATTCCAGCTGTCATCTTTGCTGGGTATAAAGTCCCTCATCCGCTGGAACCACATTTTATCTTGAAAGTCCAAACCGACGGCTCCATCACCCCTCAAAAAGCGTTGGAGGAGGCGTGTCAGGCGCTGATTGCTTTAATTGCTGAGCTTCAGGTCAAGTTTGAAAAAGAATTTGAAATGAAGAGTTTTGATTCTGTACTTGGTGGCACCAGCATGGGAATGGGTGGCTACGGCGGTGCTTATGGTGCCAGCGGCTCTGGTACAGGATGGGGGGATTCGAGGAACCGTGGTGTTGGTTCTGAATACTTGGACTTTGGTGCCTGAGTGGGTCCCCCAACTTGTCTCATACTCTTCGCCCTTATTCCGATCTTGAATTATATGTGATGTATGTGTACTAATATAATGCCTGCACAGAGCTGCTGAACAGTAGATGTAACACAAGACTGTAACCTTTTCATGGACATCGACACCTTTGCAATACAGTCATTTATCATCCAATCCAACACATGTTGGCAACGCTAGGCAACCTCGCTAATTTAGTGCCACTTGCAGAACTCCAATGCATGCATACGCCGTTATAAGCTCCCAATATATCTCTGCGTACTTCTGAACTTGCCCCGCCGGTAAGGGCTCGGAGGACACTTACGATGGCGGCATCCAGGATTCCATTCTCAGCTGCAGGGCTCGAGTCGCATGCTTAGGCTCAGGCAGTGATGGCGCGCGGGGTGATTGACGTGCACAAACAGCGCCAATGTGTGCGTGGATACGGTCCACGTGCGCAGCCGTAAGGCAATTCGCAACTTGGGCACGGACATGGAGCGAACCGATTATCCGCTTCTACTTGGTGGTTTGATGTTATCGCGTTCGTTCTCATTGTGCTTCTGATTTATGATGCATGTTCTGCGGATTTGGGGTGTCGCTTCATAGCAGCTCGTCTGATCTGGACCTGCCGATGAAGATTGTGGACATGTTTGCTTGCGGGCTTCCTCTGTGTGCGCTCGATTTTCCTTCTATCGGGGGATCTTCCGCCGCTGCGGTAGAAGAACTCCGGCCCAGCGAGGCTTCCATTTCCGCTCCTACGCCTTCCACGACGCCTCCTCTCCCACCAGGTTATCCACCAATTCCCGTCGCACAGGCACCTGCACCGATCAAAGTACCCTCATCAACTCTCGATGAGGCCAGTTCTCTGCTTCCCGCCCAACATCCTCCTATCCTCGTTACGCCCGCCAAAGAGGTCTAAACGCCCAGTCACTGCTTGCAACCTCCAACTCCCATACCTGTAACAAATGAAGGTATGGTGTGTCTGCGGCCGCCAACCCCCGCCGTGGAGAGCTTCTTGAGAAATGGTGCGGGTGGCATCAGTCTTGATGCTAATGGTGGAACGGTGGCAAGGAAGAAGCGAGAGGGCGTTGAGTTGGATGTCGGCAACGAGAGGAATGATCAAAATGCTGGCAGCGCCCCACAAAAAATTTTACCATTAGAACTCGGTCACTGCGCGCTGTTCCCATGCTGCGTGACTTTGTTAAAATTTGGTATAACTCGAATCAATCTTATATCATCATGTACAAAATACATTAAATGTAGGTTGTCAGAGCAAGAGTCGGGGACTTGGCGCGTTACAAACAAACATTGTTTTGGTGACTTTGGTTGTCCGCAACTGGTAGAGTGTCAGGTCGTCCCTCCCCGAAGATGGACCCACGACTGCAGAGACGCAACGTAGAGTTGTTTGATTCTAAAGGTGCTGTAATCGCTGGTACATCCCTCTGTTGATTAGGTCGTTGTTTGCATTGACGACGTGCAGGGTTCTGGCAATACGGTACCCTGCAATGGGACGAGTTTTACAGATACTTGATCACATTTATTGTCACTACAGCGCCTTGGACAGTTTTCCGGTATGACCCTGCACAGCAGCAGCGCGGACCGTCGTACTTGCCAGCGCCTGACATTGTGCAACCAGGATATTATATGCTGCTCTCTAGCAGTGAGTCGCTTATTACCCTCTCAGTGAACTTCAAGTTTTCTAATTGGCAGCCAGCTGGGGACCCCATTCGTGTCGGCCTAGTGCACACTCTCTCACGTGCTCGCAATACCACGATTTCTAATACGCCTGCTTGTGTCAGTGAATACACCATTCCTTATTAATTGGAGATTAGGGTCACCATTTCTTCCCCCTTAGGAACCCCACTATGGGACCCGTGCGCGTGCTAGAGATGGCCAGTGCCTCGTCACGGGCTTGCAGACGCAGACATTCAGTCGTCTCAAATCCGCCCACATATTTCCACGGGCTCATGACGCTGAAGTGAGCCATTTGTTTTGCAATGACTCTGAATTCTTGAATGACAACACTACCGCTATCAGTGGATACGTAAAGGTTACCCAAGCAAGATCACTGACACTGCAGATCTGGCCACAATAGGTGGCCCGATGAAGATCGACTCAGTGCAGAACGTGATCACGTTGCGAAGTGATTTACACGATGCATGGGACAACTATGAGTTTGGAGTGGATTCCAATGTGAGTTCATCTGAGGAAGTTCACCATATTCTTCATGGATTAACTCTTCACAGAACAACTATCGCATTACTGCATTTACAAATGGCAATGCAGATATCAATGGACAGTATCTCAAACTAGATCATATTCAGGATCCCAACCTTCGCCCGCTCGATGACCTATTCACCGACCACTTTATGCAGGGCCTGCTCAAGCATATGAAGGGCGCAAGCGAATCAACTTGGTCATATGAAGACCATGACAATGCTTTTGGAGACGGCTCATTCAACTTGTCAAACATGAACGTTTGGGGAACCATGGAAGGGAAGGAACGCTTAGAACTTGCGCTTGCGGATCGGCTTTTTGATCATCAGGTGTTACAGCAAGAGGGCATGCACAAAACAACTTCCTAGCTCATCACTCATATCTCAAGAATGACATCACCTTACTGTCCAAGAACGTGCATTGGTTTGATTAAAATGCCTAAAGACTAGTTTTGAACGACCTATGAATTACCGACATGTACTAGTACCAGTAGCTGCGCGCGTTGGCACCCGCCCCAGCACAACCCATGTCTATCAGAGACAAAACTCCTTTTCTTCGCTTGGCACATGGTGGGAGGTAGGAGGGTGATCACCTAAGCCTAAGTCGCCGGACATGGTGGATAAACCCCTGGAAGGGATCAGTTCGTTAGATTCGGACATTTGGGAGCCTGAGGAGGTTGAAAGGGCGGGCGTGAGCCGTGAGGACACTCCTTTCGTGTAGGGGTTTTTGTTTTGGCGACGTAATCGACGGTTTGTAGATGACAACACGGACCCATAGTTGTAACCGTTGGGTGGCTCCGATGACTGATTGAACGGCGAGTTGGCAAACAGGATTGGGCCTAATCCGGGATGCAGCCCACCCTCTATCGCCGTCATCAGGCCTGCCGAGCATCTCGTAGTCTTCCCCGTACCCGCATCCTGGGTTTCTTGTTCGTTCGCCGCGTGCGTCACACTGTCGGCCTCAGTACGAGTCAGTAGTCAACACGGTATCGTTATGAAGGACAGCAGCGCTAAGAATAATGTTCATCATTTCTTCACCGTCTTTGGCGAAAAAAAGTTGCCCATCCCAGTTCTCTGCCACGAGAGGAAGAGGCGTGCTGCTGTCGATATTGAGGTGGGACAACTTGAACAAGGCCTTCTCGAACATATCTTGCAAGGGGACACCACTATCAGACAAATGGGCGGTAGAAGTAATGGATAATAGCCGCAGGAAATGAAAATCAGCCAGCAGACATTATTGACCCCATCAACGATGTGGGTACATCATCCCCCGCAGCAAAGCTACTGTAGGTGTCGGCAGCTCTCTGTGCCAGTGGAAGCAGCCGCTACCGACGTGTAGGAGCTCTTGTGCTGTGGCGCTAAGTACAAATGTAGGGTGGAGGGCAGTGCACGTAGGAGCAACAACGTACCAGTGAGCGAACCAAAAATGTTTGAAATACGTTCAAAGCGGGTTTGCACATGAACAAGACGAGTTTTCCGCAGTATAAATAAGAATGCACTCTCTCCACATTTTTGGTAGTGGCTTACAATAAGATCTGGCGCTCAGGCTTGTCTTGTGTCTTGTTGGCTTGAAATCGTTAACACTGGTGGGAACTTCTCGTCTTGGGAACATGCGCAAGCTTGAAATTTGACCCCGCATAGAGTTCCATTCCGTTAGTCGCGGACTTTGGCCAGTAACAACTTGTCAATGTCATGACTCCGGGCTCGGACCTGCGGGCGCTTACGGGAATCCCGTGTGACACATTGGTGTCACAACGGGAAGAATTTCCCTTGACGCTTGGCTCTGCTCGTTTGAGCCCAATGGCATTACGAGAGAAGAAAAAGTACACTGGATGGCTCGTTTTTTCAGGCAGACCCGGCCAGCATGCCTGGCTGACGCCGAGTAGACGTGGCGGAATCTACATTGGCATTATCCTGTTCGTGCTTTGGCTTATCTTTGGGAACAACTCAAATGCGTCTCCCTCGTCATCCTCTGGATTTGGTGGGAAGCTTCGTAGCCAAGCTTTGAGGCTCACGAACTCGATAACGGATGCCGACATCTACGGCCCAGAACCCCTTCCTCATAAGCAACGTCCATTGCATCCCTCCACGTCCGCCATTGCCCCGTTACGGTCCTGGGAGAATGGAGTTCCTGAGACTACTGTGCATGGTATCTCGGGTGGTAAGTCCCTTAGCACCTTTGCGCTTCAACTTCGCCCGCTAGCTTCCCTTCCTTTAACTTTGTCCTGTTATAGGCTGGTCACTCCTGGATAACGTTATTCTTATGAATGGAACACTTTTCATCGTTGCCAATGACGCCAGCAAGCTCCCTCCTCTCGACAAGATGTTTTCGACTGGCGTTCCAATGGAGAACGATCCTGCGTCGTGGCGAGGACGTGACACCACGGATAGAGAGATGCAGCTTGTCAGCCAAGACAATGCTCGCATGCTGTTTGGTGACTTTGGAAGCCGGATACAAGGCACTACGTTTTTGTGCAATGATGCTCCCCAATGTGCGTGCTGATGTTCTCGTTAATATTGCGTAACTTACTGGTTACCTCCCCTAACGTGCGACATAAATTCCAGTCGCGTCGCATTATTACCACTTCGTTGCCGAGATTCTCTTCGGAATGTGGCGAACATATTCCTTACTTGATCTGGACATCCCACCCTCCGGCCTTCTAGGACCTGGCAGCGCATTGTCAGCGCCTCGGCGATTCATTTTCCCTCATGTACCTTCAGCCGAGTTCAAAGACTACTCGGGACTCAACGAATACATCGTGCGTGGGGCCTTCCCCTCTGTGGCCTTCGAGTTCAGCGAGATCTGGACCGATAGGAACCATTCTGGCCGACCGTTTGTGTTCGATCGTGTCGTTATTGGAGACCGCATCGCAGCTGAACTCAGTAATCAGTGGCCCGAGCTGTACAAATACGCTGCACCAGCCTTCGAGCATCCCGGCAGCGGAACCAACTTCTGGGGCCCCGTCCGGCGTGCCCTGGTGCAATTCCTGAAACAAGACCAACTGTTGTCTGATTCTCTTTCCAAGGCAAGCGCTAGAGAACGCAAGAGAACCGTCATCACCTATGTTACACGGCAGGATTGGGGCAGGAGATCCCTTAGGAAAGCGGACCACGAAAAGCTTGTGAAAGCGTTGAAGAATCTTGAGAGACGTCACGGATACGAAGTCAATGTTGTTGCTATGGAAAAGCTAACCAAGCGAGACCAACTGGCGCTTGCTACTCGAACAACTGTGAGAAGCGTCCGCCTCGATCAATCATGCTTCTATCTGTCCTCACTCGGAGTATTCATTACTCAGGTCATGGTGGGCGTTCACGGCAACGGCCTTACCCACGCGATATGGATGGATCCTACCAGAAGGCCTCTACTGCTCGAGTTCTTTGCTGATAAAGGATTCAGCTTTGACTATGAGTATCCCAGTGAGTTTATGCACCAATTTTTGCGCATCAGGCACCCATTTACGCCCCCTTGTATCAGTGCGACAACTCGGCATCACCTATTATGGTTGGTGGGGTAACAAGTGCGTCTCATCGTTTCCTAGCTTCGCTTGGTCGTCAACAGCTAACCATTGTTCGCAGATACTTCTCACACCGCCAATTACCGAAATCGTCCATGGATGAATCGTTCCATCGCACCGATATTAGAATCGATGGAAACGCTCTGGCAAAGCTGATCCACGAGCATGTCACGGGCACTCTTACTGATGCCTCGTAAAGAATGGCGTTTGAGCTCAATCCCAGATTGCAACCTTCGGATGAAATGTTAGATGGGCCGAGATTGATTCATTTTGGACCGCGTTGTGTTAATTTATCATTGTATTCTCGTGGCGCGGGCGCTGATCAACACCATCTATTAATTATTATTACTCGCAACCTGCTGCGTGGGAGGTTCGTTTCAGGGGTACGGATAGTCAACGTAGCAGTCATCCAGCGCGAGGGTAATCGTGAGGTGTAATGGCCAAGGGTTTGCCAGCGGTCGTAAAGACTTTCAAAGCAGTGAGCACCATATGCAACACTAGTACTTTTGTTGGTTTGTTGGTGTGCGCGTTCGGTTAAGTGAAAAGTTTCCGAGCATAGCAGGTATCCACTTGCGTAGCTGGAGAAGAACACGCATCCCCATGCTCAATGACTCAGTACCCTTCATTATTCCTGTCAAGAACGCTTGCACTTTTGTACCAGAAATCGTGGGAACTCATTATTCTCACGCCCAAAAGCATCTGCTATGTCCGATCCACAATTGCCGCCTGGTTGGAGAGCCGAATGGTGGGTGCGGCATCGTGAAATATTATCTTTGAATGGCCTCGATAAGCTAGTGCCCCGTCATATAGGAGCGAAGAGCATCAACGGTACTACTTCATCGGTACGGGTGTCACTCGTCTGCACTCCTACACAGTATCTTACTTAAACCGGGCCATCACGCTAGAGATTGCAACCGGAGCGGCACAATGGGAGCCTCCTGCAGATCCCTCACCGCATGATCAGTCTACATTTGCAGCAGAGCTGCCGCAATCTACTCATTCGCATACAAAACGACGACAGTATGCAGCTGGCCAAACCCAGGCTTACTCTGGTCTTGGGGATGGTATAGCTACATCTCAATATGTGGAGCCTGCTTTGATGCAGAAACCTGGTGGTCAGCTCTCTACCCCGGGATTTACACCCGATGCCCCACCACAACAGCTGCAGCCCCATCCACAAATGCAAATTCAGCCGCCATGGGTGGGTGCGAAGGGCGAGTATGGGCAGCTTCAACGTGACGCGCCGGTGGCCCAGCTTGGCCAGCAGTTCGGCCAGATGAACTTACAAGGCGGTCAAAGACCTGTAAGTTCTCTGCAGAAACGTTGCAGCCCATTTCCTAATTATCGCACATGGCCTTAGGCTATGAATATCCCCATAAATCTCATTGGAATGCCGATGGACCCTAATGAACTTGCTCGGCCACCTCCTGAGATTTTACTTCCACCGAACGCTTGCGTATCGCAGAATCCACAAGCCAACGCTCACCCATCATATATGCGTTCAACGATCAATGCTATCCCGACCACATCTTCTATCCTTAATAAGACAAAGCTCCCTTTCGCGCTTGTCTTGACGCCCCATCGCAGCCTCCAGGAAGGCGATGTGAGATATCGTCTGCGAAAATAAAGTTCTGCATAACATTGACTAGATCATCCGGTTCTAGGAAGCTGTTCCTGTCATAGCTGACGGCGTTATTGCTCGATGCCGTCGTTGCAGATCTTATATCAATCCCTACGTCCACTTCGTGGATGGAGGCAACCGCTGGAGGTGTATCATGTGTAATATGTCCAACGAAGTGCCCCAGCTCTTCGACTGGGATCAGGAGAGGAACCAACCAGCCGATCGATGGAGCCGACTGGAGTTAAATTATGGCTGTGTAGAATTTGTCGCAGGTGTGGAATATATGGTTAGCTGGCCTCGTATTTCGAATCGCGACGCGCCACTAACGAATTATTGGCTTGTTCTCTCACGCAGTCTCGGCCTCCACAACCTCCTGTGTACATGTTTTTACTAGACGTGTCGCACACCGCCATAGTGTCCGGTTCGGCGCCCAAACTGCTTGCACAATTCGTGATTTAACCCTAGTCATAGGCATGGTGGCCACAGCCACCCGCACCATCTCAGAGTCTTTGGACAGACTACCGAACAAAGACGATCGCACAAAGATTGCAATTATATGCTTCGACGTTGCGCTGCACTTTTTCTCCATTGTTGTGAGTGTGGCGGCCGCTGCATGCGTATTCACGACAATATGAGCCAATCACTACAGCCGAATTCCACCGAGTACACGATGCTTGTTGTATCAGACCTCGATGATGTTTTCCTCCCGAAACCTACCGACTTGCTGCTTAATTTGACGGAGTCGCGAGCTGGTATCGAAGCATTACTGGAGAAAATCCCCGAAATGTTTTCCGAGTCCCATGCGCTTGGGAGTGCACTTGGGCCGGGATTACAAGCTGCCTATAAGATGACTGTGCGTTGTGGTTCAAGCCGCCCCCAGTTTGGAACCTTACGTTCTTTAAAATCTTTATAAAGACGCCGGTTGGGTGTAAGATTATCGTTCTTTCATCAAGCCTCCCTACTCTGGGACCCGGAGCACTGAAAAACCGCGAGGACCTCAAGTTGCTTGGTACCAGCAAGGTGCGCTGCTCCGCTCATCGGAAACTTGGAGCATCACCGGGAACCATCACCCTAGGAATCGACATTGCTGCGAGACGCAAACAGCTTCTACAAGTCATTTGCCATCGATTGCTCCCGATCACACATCTCTGTCGATATGTTCCTCTTCAGTGCTGCTTATACTGACGTTGCAACGCTGAACACACTGCCGCACTATACGTCCGGGCAAACTTATTATTATCCTGGCTTCAGCGCTGCGCGCTCAGAAGACGCAATCAAGTTTGCTCACGAGTTTGGCAGAGTGCTTGCAACGCCTATCGGCTTTGAGGGCCTCGTTCGAGTGCGCGCTACGAAGGGTTAGCCCGCCGAGCTCTTTATTCCTCGCTCAGGAACTCATAATGCTTGAATCGACAGGCTTGCGAATGGCATCTTTCCACGGCAACTTCTTCGTCAGTTCGAGCGATCTTCTGTCAATGCCATCGATCCCAGAAGACCAGTCTTATTCCATCGAAGTTGAATACGACGATGACATAAAAGGGTCGCACGTCGTTCTGCAAACCGCCAGTCTTCACACAACATCGGAAGGCGAGCGTCGCATTCGGGTTATCACACTGGCACTTCCAACCACCAGCAATATTTCCCAAGTATATGCTTCTGCTGACCAAATCGCAATTGCCACGTTCTTGGCGAGCAAGGCTGTTGAACGCTCCATCAGCCATAAGCTCGAGGATGCCCGCGATGCAGTGACAAATAAACTTGTGGAAATATTGACCGCATACAAAGCATCCGTTACGGCCGGCGGCGTCAGCGCTCAGCTCAGCGTCCCGGAGAATTTGAAGATGCTGCCCCTGCTGTGTTTGGGCTTGACCAAGCATGTGGGTTTTTTCACTGTTCGCCGGATCCTTCGTATTTACAAATCATGCACGTCGGTGAATTCTAGGTCGGGCTGCGTCATAGTTCTCGAATTCCACCCGACTTGCGTGCCTACGCGCAAGCATTGTTGAGCACGCTCCCGAGCCAGCAACTTATACCTTACATTCACCCCAATTTCTACGCTCTACACAGCATGCCTCCTGAGGTACATAGTGACGAGAATATTACGCGAGAACCAGACACTGATTGCTGTCGTCTCAGGCTGGCACAGTCGGCGAGCAAGGTCTGATCATGCCAAGTGCTGTCCCACCATCAATGGAATACCTAGAGCGCCACGGCCTCTATCTAATAGAAGATGGCCAGACCATCTTCCTTTGGGTGGGCCGTGATGCCGTCCCTCAGCTCACGCTTGATGTATTTGATCTCTCGAGCTATGCTGACCTAAAAGGAGGAAAGGTACATCAATTTATTGTTAATCGCCTATTTGCGCTTCTGAACGCCCTGCCGATTATGTGTCACGCAGAGTAACATACCATTGCTAGAGAATTCATTCTCTCAGCGTGTCAATGCAATAATTGTTAAGACACGAGAGATGCGTCGTGGAGTGTACTGGCCTCATTTATTCATCGTCAAAGAGGACGGGGACCCTGCATTGCGATCCTGGGCACTCAGCATGCTGACTCAAGATCGTGCAGACTCAGCGCCGAGCTATGCGCAGTATTTGACAAGACTAAAAGACAGGGTAAGACATTTTCTTCGCGACATCGTGACTGGCCATTAACTGCAAGATTGATTCCTATAGGTGAATGTCGCCAGCTCGTAAACCAGCTTGTTTGGATACACCCTGGAAATGTACAGCTATCGTTAGTATTGAGGATGAGAGCTTGTATTTTCAAACCGCTTTGTATTGGGTTTAAGCATCCTTGTTTGACTGTATATGTGGGAGATACCCCCAAAGGACGAAGCGTTTTCTCCCTATATGACAATGGCATCGAATCCCGCGCGTTCAGAAATTTGAGTTTGAAAATAGATTGTATAAAATGCGTTTATTCATGCAATTGATATGGAGCACCTGCAACGAAAAAAAAAAAAAACACCAATCCAAATTAGGATTTATATGCCGTGTAATGAGGTTCGTTAGGTCAAAGATAATTATAAAAGAGGGACGAGAACGAGGGGGAGGGGTTCGCACGCGTCCTGTGCTTGCTTGCGTGAAGGAAGGAACAACAAACAAACAAATCGAATGGAAGTCGGTCAAGAATGAATATCATGGGATGGGATTCGTCACGGGTATGCAACTCTGGCAGAGATATCTCTTTGCCCTCGGTAATTCGGCAAACCGCACCGTGGTCATAGCCGATGCCCTGGGACAGCCCAGAAGAGCAGCGTGAGGGCAACAGAGCCTATAATGACAATTACACTAACAAAAGCGGCACGCCCTAGGAGAAGTTTGCGAACGTATGGTTCACGAATGACAAGCGTCCGGAATGGGGTGGTCTCGCTTCGCCTGAGGAATACAAGTATAGGGTCGAGCTCATACTGATGACTGATGAGGCAGAGGAGGGAGATAAAGAATGGGATAAAAAGCTGTGAAAAAGAGGACAAGGAGCCCAGGCACCGCGTCAGCTGGAACATACTTAATCCAGGGAGTGGTTCAGATACGCACGAGGAAGCGCTTTGACTTAGGTGTAACGTCAAGGAATACGAGGGAGAAGGCGGCCGCAAGACCTGCCCAGAGCACGAGCAGGCCCAGACAAAGCCTCACAAGGGCGCTCACGGGCGTCAAGTTTCCGAACGCTTTCGCTCGTAGGAACCGCGGATAGGCATCTTGTTCCATTGCATGGAAAACATACTCCTTCTGGGGATGGAACATGTCTGGCACTTGAGCGAGCGCCGTACTCTCGATTTCGTATTCGGGGCTGGTGGGATTCGGCAAGTGATGTGATGAAAGTGGGAACCCGTGAATCCTGAGTGATGGTGGGAGGTAGATTTCTTTCTCGCAACCGGGTGCTAGGTATCGCAGGTAGATGCGCTCCGCCGAGACGATAAGGTCTGTTCGAGTGATGGCGGCATCGCGCGGGATGATGGTGGGTGCCCGAGACGCCCGGCGCGATAGTGTGGCACTCAGGCGGCGCATTGAGAAAGGAGTAGAGCGGCCGGTAGTATTGGGGGGAGGATTTGGCTCTGCGAGCGTAACATGCTGTTTCTCTTTATCCTTCTCGTTCTGTGATTGGGGGGTTGGCGAGGTGGCAAGCTTCCTCGCGGCGACGGAAGGCGTCAGCGAGCCGGAGCGATCAAGCTGCCCGCTGGCCTTCTCCGGCTCCTGAGTACTACCAGTCTCTCTCTTGGCCGCCATCGTAGTGGGCGTGCCCGACGGTGGCGGGAGAATGACTTGCCCATATATGGAGCCACGGCGACGGGCATACTCCCAATATTGTGGCCAGTCGTCACGGATAGTCCGCCCGCTCTTCCTCACATCCTTGAAGTACGCGCGGCAGAGATTTTCATGTTGCTGCACGTCAAGCCAGAAATCAAGCACGTCCTCCGCTCCCTCACGTTGGAGGAATAAACTGTATTGAATCAAGTCCACCAACAATGAATAAAACCAGAAACAGCAAAGGGAACTACGCACTAGAACATGAACAAGTCCACGGGTGGCCGCGTTTTGCGGAACAGCACCTGTTGCGATGGAGTTTCCGATGGTTAAACGATAGCTCTCAACACCACCACGTTTCATACTCTACGAACCTCGTCGAACGATGGGAGACGGTCCTTAATCGTCGGAAGAGGATTCTGCGTGTCGCCTACCTTCTCTGACATGACGCAGGCACTCGTGGCAACGGACTCTGACAGAAGGGTTGAACTCGAAAGTTGGAAAAGGCGGGTCACGTGCCTACTGAAAGTTCTGCGAAGCATGCGAGCCGTCAAAGGTCCGCTAGATCAACAAGGTAGCAATGCATCTAACTAATGTCATATTATCAAAGGCGTGCTCGTCTCGTGGTGGGTAAAATTCAATAAATATTTGGACTCATGAGTGAATCCACCGTCCAGTGGTGATCCAGCCGTGAAACAAATACTTGTTTGGATGGATTCCACCGCGGAAAGGCGTTTTATCGTTCAGGATCTCGACGATACGCATTTGGTTATCAATGCTGACGCAGTGGAATCTGCGTTACGGGCTCTAGAGGAGCATGTACGTTGGTCATGACCTCATCTTGCTGTGTGTTGTCGTCGCTCACACCATGGACACGCAATAGCTTGAGAAGAACATGTACAGCTCGGACGCCTTGATGACTAAGTAATGGAGCAAGTCTTTCTGTTTGGTAAGGGTGTGTTGCAATGTGATTCAACAAACTTCATGACAATAATGAGGACACTTTGGAATGAACATCCACAGCGCTCAAGTTGTCCAGTTCAACGTGCTTTTCGACGCCACGTTCTATAATCATAGTTAATACAACAATATATTCGAGACGCATTGTCTTGCACTGGCGCACCGAATCGTGCAAACACTCTTGCCGGGGTACCCTTCGCTTCTCGGATGAGCACTGGCAGATCAGGGTTGCTCTTCTTCAAAGTAGGGTAGGCTGATTGGATGAACTCCCTAAATGTGAGGCGCAAAGGACGTGATATTTTCAGTACAGTGAGCAGTGTGAGTTTGTTGATGCTATGTACCGGGTCCCAGCGGAAGCAGGAGATGTCTGACAACAAAGTATGCGAATCTCGCGAATGGTAGGAGAGAGTGCCCTGGCAAATGCGCTCATTGCTGCCGCTGACTGGTTGTGTGGCGGCACGTGCCGGTGCCGTGTGTGAACACTAAATTGGGACAACACCTGCTGCAATCATCCCCGACGGGGCTAACGTGACCTTACATCTTGCGTGGGCACCCTGCCCCCCCTTGCGCAGGCATAATTGCCACATTTCCCAGTAACTTGTTTAAGAACATAACAATCAACCTCTTTCGGCGGCCTATAGCCCCTTCTCCAGCTCTTCTGGGTCCCGACAAAAGTATGCCTATCGCCCCCGCTTCCCCCGATCACGCCGTCTCCAGCTCCGCCGTGCAACCGCAAGTCCTGGGGGCTGACGCTGCGGTGCCCAAGCTCACAGGTGTTGAAGCCAGCAAGCAACTTGCTGCTTGGACAGCAGTGGACAGGCATATTGGTCCGGAACATCGGGTGCGTATCTGTTCCGGCGCGAGCATCTTAAATGTTGGCTCATGCAATAGCGTTGATAAGGTGATTGGAATCGGTTCCGGTAACTATATTTGTGGCACGTCTACCCCAATCTAACGGATTTCGCTTCGATTTCAGGATCCACCGTACCATACGTCGTTGAGCGCATATTACAGCAAGGGCGCGAAGTGAACAAGGGTCGGGTTTTCATACCTACGGGTGCGTCCGATGTACCGTCCAGTCAATTTCATCCGCGAACTCGGCTCTGCGTCCAGGTTTTCAATCGAAAGAACTGATTGTCAAAGGCAATCTCATGTTGGGCGACCTTGACCAGTATCCTGCCATCGATGTCACAATTGATGGCGCTGATGAGTGAGTTGCGGAGTGCGGCTACAAACAATTCTGCCCAAGGAAAGTATGTTAGCTCACGGTGGAGGCTTCCAATTCATTTTAGAGTTGACGAAGGACTTAACTGCATCAAAGGCGGTGGCGCGTGTCACTTGCGAGAAAAGGTCCTTGCGGAAGCCGCAGAAACGTGCGTGACTCATTACTGATTCATCGTATTAGTGGACCCCGTAACGGACCCCACAAATTTCATAGATTTATCATTGTCGCCGATCACCGGAAAAAGAGTAGTCTTCTAGGGACAAATGTAGGTGCACTATCCATATAAGTAAATTGTGCATTGCCTCGCAAAGCACCGTACTCGTCCGTCCCATACTTACAAATATCGACGTCATAAAGTGGACGAAAGGTGTTCCTATAGAAGTGGTCCCTTTCGCCTATGCCAAGGTGCTGCAGAACCTGCATAGGTTAGGTTCTCCGAATGCACATCTACGGATGGCCGTAGCCAAGGCAGGACCCATTGTCAGTGACAATGGCAATTTCATCATCGATGCACCTTTCGAGAGTGCCCATATGAGGCATCCATTGGAGGTAACCTTTCTAGAACGATCAGCCAACACGCCTTCCTGACACCATATATTTACCGCTAGCTCCTAACAAGGATCAAAATGCTTACGGGTGTGGTCGAAGTTGGGCTGTTCTGTCGCATGGCAAAGGCAGGGTACTTTGGAGAGGTTGTGAGTGGTGTTTCCGCGTTTTGCTGTTTTGCTGTTTTGGCACTGTACCCAGCTCTGCTAACCCCTGGCATCGGTACTTAGGATGGTTCAGTGACTATTCGACTCAAAGACGGTAAAACAGAAACCGTCGGTTCACCTTCACGGTCGGAGGGTAAAGCGATCGATACTGCCGGCATTACTCCCACCATTCCCTCGGAAAATGTCCAGGTGAACGTGCACACATCGCCGGTGCAGTGACAGCCAGTTTCAAACGCCTAGACCTGTTGAGAAACAAGGTTACGGTGGCCTTGCCGTGAAGTTCTCACGATACAACTGCTCTCCGTGAATTGCAGAAAAGCCGAATATTGATATAATGTTCTTCGTTTACTCTGTATGTTGCAGTACCAATCCATTACGCTTACTCAATTGACTTTATTCGTCCATTGAATTCGATTCATGTTGAGGTGTCCCATAATGACTCGGGAACTCAAGGCTCCTCCAAATATCGTGGCACACCACGTACATGTAAAGCGATAACAACTACTTCGTTAACTCTAAAAACGGTTCTTACAATTTGATACGAGAGGAATAACAAAGTGACGACATAGCTTCTGTCCAATAGAATGACTCAGACATGAGTCTACTGGAGAATGATACAAAATATAAATCATGCGCCGAAACGGAGAGTAATAGCCAAAGGTGCTGCGATATGGCATTAGCTTCCTACCCATCTTCATTAGAGCTCGATTTTGGGATGCCTGGCTTTGAATTCAGCAACACGTTTCTTCTTTGCTTTCTCACGTGCTTCCAAGTTTTGAGGTAGGAGTTCGGCGTGACGCGCTTGCCAAATCTACAAATTCGAAAAGTCTCGTATGCATCGTTCACGGTAGGATGTGGCAACCAACTCCGGAGACCTACCGCTTTTTCGGAGTCATTTAGAGAATTCCAGGTTTCGATCGTTAGCCTGAAATGCTCTTTGCGGTCGGCTGTAGGGTTCTCCGCTCGGATCTTCGGGTAGGTTTCTTTCATGAATAGGTTATAACCTGATGGCACGCGCGGGATCGGTTCGCCTGTGTCGACATCGCGTGGAGCTCGGCCACGCAACCGCTTCCTGAGCGCCCTACGAAACTGAACCCAGCCTTTCTTAGACAGACCATCCTTCCAGGCGGTGTATTCCTCATTCCACTGAGCCTTAAGGGCTGCAGCTTCGTCGAGGTAAGGCTGGATAGAGATCGAAAACGGTTCATCACACCCATGAACCAGTTACGCGTTACACACATCATACCCACCTGTTTCTCGGCCTGAGACAACTGACGCCACTGTTCTCCAGCGCGCCTGGTAAATGTGAGAAGGCCTTCTTGTTCTATTTTCTCGGGGCGTTGCTTCGTAGCGTATAATAGGAATGCGCTTTGAGGCCTCTTCGGTGGGGATGTATATTCTGTCGGATCAAGAAGTCATTAACAGGACACCACTGACATGCTGCGGACATGCCCTTCGGTTGTCCGGCTGAGAAAATCGAATAAGTAGAGCGTGGAGTTACTGATGCTGCTAGTGCGTACCTTTCTTCTTCGTGGCCTTTGGCTTGGAGGCTGTTTCAGCCTTGAATTTCTTAGACGCTGCTGCTGTGTTATTGCGCTATGCATGACCATATTTCCGGAATCGAAGCGAGCCTATTAATCTTACCCTTTCGCGCAGGTTTCTTCTTTGCTGGGGTTGTATTAGCAGTGGAACTGGAAACCTTCTTGGACGCTGACGACTTGCGAACCGGCCCTGCCCTCTTCACGGGTGTTTCGCGCGAAGCATTAACTACTGAGAGGGATGTTCAGAACCTGCTGGCTGTCTCGTTGCGATGGAGGGACACGAACGAGTAGATCTGGCGGCGG
>Ga0307508_10001335_pt1 | contig 27906 bp, 27 predicted proteins | sample 9_EM_MG_FD_203089 | JGI IMG/M metagenome (GOLD analysis project Ga0307508, IMG submission 203089) | Populus trichocarpa ectomycorrhiza microbial communities from riparian zone in the Pacific Northwest, United States - 9_EM | ecosystem: Host-associated > Plants > Roots > Unclassified | place...
GCGCCGGCAAGGCGATGGGCTTCGGCAAATCGCGCGCCAAGATGCTGACGGAAGCGCATGGCCGGGTCACCTTCGAGGACGTCGCCGGCGTCGACGAGGCCAAGCAGGACCTGCAGGAGATCGTCGAATTTCTGCGCGATCCCGGCAAGTTCCAGCGTCTCGGCGGACGGATTCCGCGCGGCGTGCTCCTGGTTGGCCCGCCCGGTACCGGCAAGACGCTGATCGCGCGCGCGGTCGCGGGCGAAGCCAATGTGCCGTTCTTCACCATTTCGGGTTCGGACTTCGTCGAAATGTTCGTCGGCGTCGGCGCGAGCCGCGTCCGCGACATGTTCGAGCAGGCCAAGAAGAACGCGCCCTGCATCATCTTCATCGACGAAATCGACGCGGTCGGCCGGCATCGCGGCGCGGGTCTCGGCGGCGGCAATGACGAGCGCGAACAGACGCTGAACCAGCTGCTGGTCGAGATGGACGGCTTCGAGGCCAATGAGGGCGTGATCCTGATCGCGGCGACCAACCGGCCCGACGTGCTCGATCCCGCGCTGTTGCGCCCCGGCCGCTTCGACCGTCAGGTGGTGGTGCCGAATCCGGACGTGGTCGGCCGCGAGCAGATCCTCAAGGTTCACGTCCGCAAGGTCCCGCTGGCGCCCGATATCAACCTGAAGACCATCGCGCGCGGCACGCCCGGCTTTTCCGGCGCGGACCTGATGAACCTCGTCAACGAGGCGGCACTCACCGCCGCGCGGCGCAACAAGCGCATGGTGACGCAGGCCGAGTTCGAGGAGGCCAAGGACAAGGTGATGATGGGCGCCGAGCGCAAGTCGCTCGTGATGACCGAGGAAGAAAAGCTTTTGACCGCCTATCACGAGGGCGGCCACGCCATCGTCGGCCTCAACGTCGTCGCCACCGATCCGATCCACAAGGCCACGATCATTCCCCGCGGCCGTGCGCTTGGCATGGTGATGCAGCTTCCGGAGCGCGACAAGCTGTCGATGTCGCTCGAGCAGATGACCTCGCGGCTTGCCATCATGATGGGCGGACGCGTTGCCGAGGAAATGATCTTCGGGCGTGAGAAGGTGACTTCGGGCGCCTCCTCCGACATCGAGCAGGCGACCAGGCTGGCCCGGATGATGGTGACGCGCTGGGGCCTGTCTGAGGAGCTCGGCACCGTGTCCTATGGCGAGAACCAGGACGAGGTGTTCCTGGGGATGTCGGTGTCGCGCACGCAGAACGCTTCCGAGGCAACGGTCCAGAAGATCGACAGCGAGATTCGGCGCTTCGTGGAACAAGGCTACAACGAAGCGACGCGTATTCTGACCGAAAAGCGCGCCGATCTCGAAGCGCTGGCAAAAGGCCTGCTTGAATTCGAAACGCTGAGCGGCGACGAAATTCAGGACCTGCTCAAGGGCAAGAAGCCGAACCGCGAATCGGTGCTCGAGCCCACGACGCCACGTGCCTCCGCGGTGCCGCCGGCCGGCAAGCCGCGCCCGCGTCCCGATCCGGATGCCGGGCTGGAGCCGCAGCCGCAGGCCTGACGACGGCTTTCGACATGACCGGCTCTTCAGCGCGGTCCGTTGTGCAAAAGCTCGGCATCAAGCCGGGCTTTCGCATTTTTGTGGCGGGCGCTCCGGCCGCCTACACCGACGTTGTCGGTGCACTGCCTGCGGATCTGAAGGTGATGGCGCGCCCGGTCGCCGTGCTCGACCTGGTGCACGTTTTTGCGTGGCGTGCGGCAGGCCTTGCCGAAGAACTCCGCTGCTACCGCGACACCATCGCGCCCGACGGCATGATCTGGGTGTCGTGGCCGAAGAAATCCTCCGGCGTTGCAACCGATCTGACCGATGTCGTCGTGCGCGACCTTGCGCTTCCGCTCGGTCTTGTCGACATCAAGGTCTGCGCCATCGATGATACCTGGTCCGGGCTGAAATTCGTGATTCCCAGAGCGCAACGGACACGGCGCAAGTGACGATCAGGGCCTGCCTCGCCTCGTCCTGGCCGATCACCGCGAAGGGCTTTCGAGTGATGTCCGTCGATAGCGCTCAATCCCTGTTGCGCCAGTCGCTGATCGTGATGATGTCCGGGATCTCGCCATACGCCTTGGTCCAGGAATCGACCGACCATTGCATGCCGCTGGCGATTTCCACGATGACCGGCGTCGTATGCGGCCGCTTGCCGTCGATGATCAGGCCGCGCGACACCGGCTCGCCGAGCCGGTGATACCTCAGGAGCTTGTTGCGCTCGAGCACCAGCAACAGCTCGGTGACGTTGGCGGTGAGATCGACGCAGTCCATCTGGCCGGGGCCGGATTTCGTTCCAGCGCCGGCATAGGCGATCCGGCCCACGGTGGAGGCGACCCGCCCGCTCTCGCGGTCGAACCAGGCGACGGCGCGGCCGAGCGCCTTGCGTTCGTCGCGCGCCGAGTGCGCTGCGCCCAAGGCGTCGCGCAGATGAGACAATTTCGCGGGCGTGAGCACGAGCTGGTCGCGATAGGTGCAGTCGAAGCCGTGGCAAACCGTCAGCACTCGCGAGGGCGCCGAACTGAGCGACAGTTTTTCAAGAAACGCCGCGCTGCTGTTGCCGGCCGCGAGAACGGGTTCGGACGATGCTGGGGCCGCGAGCGCGGCAACCAGACTCAATGGCCGAAGCAGGCGCCGCAGGCTTGTGGGATCGTGCATGGTCTTGAGCCGTAACAATCAAGTGCGACCAGCTACAATTCACAATACTACGCCGAAAATAGGCAATTTCGACGACGTTCCGACAACAATATCTGCCGAGTGCCGACGCTGCAACGCAAGATGCAGTTCATGCGCTTCAACGGCAAGAGCTGGGAGCGGTTCGGGGAGAGAGCGGGAATTGCGGTCGACGCCAAAGGGCTGACCGGGCTGCCTCAATGAGGCTGTAGCGAGACCTGCGATGCCGATTGCAGCTTCCGGATTGCCAAGGTGTCGCCTGCAATGAGGTCGTGCACATATTTTGCGGCAACGATGGAAGCGGCTGCGAGCGCGACACCGCCGACCACGTCGATGACGTAATGGGCCCCGATCACGGGTGTTGCAATCAGCATCAGCGCGTTCATGCCGAAAGCCAGAATTCCCAGTCTTCGGATCGGCCACAGCGCCCACATATAGAGGATCGCCGACGCCGCGTGGAAGCTCGGAAATGAGACAATACCTGCAAGCTTGAACAGTTCGAGATGTCGCAGCGATCCATCACGCAGCGCCAGGATGTCGCGCAGCTGTAGCGCGTAGATCGACGTGTCCAGGGCGGGAAATTCGGAAGCCGGCACGTTCAGTCCGTAATATGTCCCGATGGCGGGCGTAAACGCCGAAATCGCAAGCGTGACGGCGAGCGCAAGGCCGAAGGCGCCGACGAAAAGCTGCAGCCGCACCAACCTGAACGTCGCCGCAAGAACGATCGGAGTGCCCAGCAAAAACCACTTGATGAAGCCGTATCCGGTCTCGAGCACGGAGTTCAGCCATGGGCGATCGTTGACGTATCTGGCGATCGCGTCCGGATCCAGCCCCAGGGCCCGATCGATCGCCAGCAGCGCCTGATCCTGCAGCGGCCAGCCGGCCAGCCCCGCGACATAGCTCAGCGGCCCCATCAGCGTCGCGATCAGCAGCAGCTGGGCGATCGCCCCCAGCGAAAAGATCAGCTTGGGATCGGCTGCGTCTTTGCGGGCCAGAGCGTACAGATAGACGATCAGGGCGAATTCGATGGCGACCCCGCTCATGACGGCGAACGTCACCGGCTCGAGCGTGAGGTTGGTGGTCAGGATAGCGATCGCCAGCACGGCGGCCATGGCTGCAATGGGAATCCAGTTCAGATTGAACAACCGCCAGGCGAGGCGGGCTTCCCGATCAAGCATTGTCGCGGCCCCTGATGTGACCAACACGATTCCCAGCATTACTTTAAAATTGGCATAACGGCGTTGGTTAGTGCGGTGTGAAAAGCCATGGAAGATAAAGATACGCCGCCACAATTTGTTTCTTCATCGCGAAACCGGGGGCGGACCCATGGCAATTGCAAGCAGCGAAGTGAGGCCCGCAGCACGACATCAGGCATTAAGATTTCCGCAAGCCTGTGCGACCTATGTTTGAAGAAAGCGCCGCCGGTCCGGTCGCACGCCTGAGTTTCGTATGACCACGATCCCACCCGCCTTCGCAGCAGACCCCCACCGATATACGACACCGCGGCTGATCTTCAGCGGCTGCCTCCTGCTGTGCTGGGTCAACGTCGTCCTGGTGCTGAAAATCTATCTCTGCGACCGGTGGGTCTACGATGCAAATGGCATTGGCATTCTGGCGGACTTCGTCAATGTCTGGACCGCAGGCCAGCTTGCGCTCGACGGTCATCCGGCACAGGCCTGGGACTGGATTGTCCAGAAGCAGCTTGAAGTGGCAATTCTGAAGCGGGACTTCGACGGCTATTTCGCCTGGCATTATCCGCCGCCGTTCTTGTTTGTCGCAGCCCTGCTGGCGCAATTCCCCTACAGCGTCGCTTTCTTCGGTTGGGGCTTCGTCAGCATGCTGCCTTATCTGGTTGTGATGCGCGCGATCGTCGGGCGCAGCTTCGGCCTGGTTCTCGCCGCGGCGTTTCCGGCGCTGGTGATCAACACCACGATAGGCCAGAACGGTTTTCTCACCGCGGCGCTGATCGGCGGCACCCTTTATCTGCTGCCGACGCGGCCGGTGCTGGCGGGTATCTGTCTCGGCCTGCTCAGCTACAAGCCGCAATACGGGCTGTTGTTCCCGTTCGCGCTGATCGCGGCCTCGCAATGGGCCACCTTCGTCACCGCCGGCGTCGTTACGGTGGTTCTCGCCTTTGCCTCATGGCTCGCCTTCGGCACCGATAGCTGGCAGGCCTTCTTGCACTGGATGCCGATGTTTTCGCAGGCGTTCCTCACGGAGGGGCAAGCTCCCTGGTGGAAGTTGCAGAGCATCTTCGCGCTGGTTCGCTATTTCGGCGGCAGCGAGAATATGGCCTGGACCGCACAATGCATCATGGTCACTGCGGTGGCGACGTCGCTCGTCGTGCTCTGGCGCAGCCACGTGCGCTATTCGCTGAAGGCGGCTGCGCTCGCGCTCGGCACTCTGCTGACCACGCCCTACCTGTTCATATACGACATGATGGTGCTGGCCATTCCTGTCGCCTATCTCGTCCGGATCGGGCTCGCGCGCGGCTTCCGGCCTTACGAGCTGCCGGCGCTGGCTTGCGCGTCGGTGCTGATCCTGAGCTTCTTGTTCCTCGGCCTGCCGGTCGGATTGGCAGCCAACCTGATCGTGGCGGGTCTGATCCTTCGCCGCGCCGGCCTGTCGTGGCGCAGGTCGCAGGCCGCGCCGACGGCGCTGGCGGCCGCCGCATAGGAAGTGTGCCAAAACGTTGCTTTTGTCGTGCACTTCCCCCCGGCATCATATTTCCACCTTGTCATCTGGTCTGAATAGGTGTTCACTTTTTCGCAGCGATTTGGACTCAGGTCGCTCAAAACAGTGAAGACGCGTTCGGCGGAACGGCCGAACCAGTGGGGACGGGAAGTGCGCCATGGTGTATCGGCGAACCCATCAGGTCGTGAAACGGCTGGCGGCGCGACGTAGCGCCATTCTGACGGCGGCGCGCGAGGCCGCGGCGGAAGGCGGCATGGCGGCGGTGCAGATCGCACCGGTCGCGGTGCGGGCCAATGTCGCCGCCGGTACCGTCTATCGCTATTTTCCATCGAAGGCGGACTTGATCTCCGAACTGATCGCGGAAGTCTCGCGCGACGAACTTGCCGCGATTCGCCGCGCAGCCGATGCGGCGCCGGGGCCGTCCTCGGCGCTCGCCGCCGCCGTCTCGACCGTTGCCATCCATGTGCTGTCGCAGCGCCGGCTCGCGTGGGGCATCCTGGCCGAGCCGGTCGATGTCGATGTCACGACCTCCCGGCTCGCAAGCCGTCGCGAGATCGCGGGCGAGCTTGCGGCGCGGATCGATGCCGCGGTCCGGGCCGGTCATCTGCCGGCACAGGACACCACGCTCGCGGCGACTGCGCTGTTAGGGGCGCTGCACGAATCCCTGGTCGGGCCGCTCGCGCCCGACAATCTCGACGATACGGCGAAGCTGCGCGACGCGGTTCAGACGGTGACGCTGCTGGCACTTCGCGCGGTCGGCGTAATGGATGCCCGCGCTCGCGGGCTCGTGGTGCAGGCGGTGCTGCCGGCCAAGACGCTGGTGGGGGCGTAGGCTTGCGGCGCAACGAATGCCCTTCGTACAGGGTGGCTGCAGCGCCGCGGCAAGAGCGCGACACCATGAAAGGCTGACGCAAGCTACGGCGCGCTCAGCGAGTACTCGATGCAATCCATCACGACATCGGCCTCGGGCGCATCGGTCCAGCCCAGTCGCTGATAGTGATAGGTCTTGCGGAAGGTCGTGGTCGTCTTCTCGCGCGTTCCGACATGTCCGGTTTGTGTCGAGACCGTTTTCGAAGATTTTTCGGTGAGCACGATCTTCTGGTCGGGATAGGCGCCGCGCGCGAACTTCATCATCGGCAGAAAGCCGGAATTGTTGTCGTCGGCGTCGAAGGTGAAGATCTCGCTTTTCATGAGGCCCGCAATCTCGCCGCTTGCGAGCTGCTTCGGCATGATCAGGAATGCGTTGCGGTCGAACACGATCGCGGTGTCGCCGAGCGAGCCCTTGCAGCCGTAATTCCAATAGCCGGCCGAGGCAGACGTCGCAGTGGCGAGCGTGCCGCAGGCGATCATAAGGACAGGCCAGGGTCTCATATCGCCCGCGTGGATGTGTGGTTCACTTCGCCCATTGGTATCGTCGAAGACGCCGGCGGTTCAACCGCGCGCCGACTCACTCTTCGGCATCGCGCGATGGGCCGACGGAAGCAATGCGCACCATGTTGGTGGTGCCGGGGATGCCGAGCGGCACGCCGGCGACGATCAGGACACGCTGGCCGGCGCGCACGAAGCCGTCGCGAAAGGCAATCGAGCCGGCGCGGCTGACCATGTCGTCCTGGTCGCGGGCGTCCTCGGCGACCACGCAGTGCACGCCCCACACCACGGACAGTTTGCGGCCGGTCGCGATGTTCGGCGTGATCGCCACGATCGGCGGATTGGGCCGCTCGCGCGCCACGCGGATCGCGGTCGACCCCGACGAGGTCCAGCAGATGATCGCGGGCAGGTCCAGCGTCTCCGCGATCTGCCGCGCGGCGTCCGCAATCGCGTCGCCCGCGGTCGCCTCCGGCTCCGGCCGCTGCGCCGTGACCACCGAACGATAGATCGGGTCGCGCTCCACTTCCTCGCCGATGCGGTTCATGGTCGAGACCGCCTCGACCGGAAATTTGCCGGCGGCGGATTCGGCCGACAGCATGATTGCATCCGCCCCTTCGTAGACCGCGGTGGCGACGTCGGAGACTTCGGCGCGCGTCGGCACCGGCGCCTGGATCATCGATTCCAGCATCTGGGTGGCGATCACCACCGGCTTGCCGGCGCGTCGCGACAGCCGCGTCATCTGCTTCTGCAGGCTCGGTACTCGCTCCAGCGGCAGCTCGACGCCGAGATCGCCGCGCGCCACCATCAGCGCATCGGAGGCCTCGATGATCTCAGGCAGGCGATCGATCGCCTGCGGCTTCTCGATTTTGGCCATCACCGCAGCCCGGCCGCGGATCAGCTTCTTGGCCTCGATCACGTCCTCGGCGCGCTGCACGAACGACAGCGCGATCCAGTCGATTCCCGTGGTCACGGCCGCCTCCAGGTCGGCGCGATCCTTCGGCGTCATCGCCGAAACCGGCAGGTCGGTATCGGGCAGGCTGACGCCTTTGCGATCCGACATCCGGCCGCCGATCACGACGCGGGTGACCGCGCGATCCGGTGAGGTCTCTTCCACGATCAGCCGCACCTTGCCGTCGTCGAGCAGCAGCGCGTGGCCGGGCCGCAGCGCTGCGAGAATCTCCGGATGCGGCAGCTGCACCCGCGTCGCGTCGCCCGGCGTCTTGTCGGAATCGAGCACGAAGCTCTGGCCGTTCTTCAGTTGCACGGCGCCGTCGGCGAAGGAGCCAAGGCGCAGCTTCGGCCCCTGCAGGTCGACCAGGATCCCGATCGGCCGGCCGTAGCTGCTCTCCACATTGCGGATGGTGGCAACCAGCTCCCGCATCTTGTCGTGCGACGTGTGGCTCATATTGATGCGGAAGATGTCGGCGCCAGCCTCGAACAGGCGACGAATCATCGTGCTGTCCGACGAAGCAGGGCCAAGCGTGGCGAGAATCTTGATGCGGCGCAGGCGTCTCATGGTTTGGGTCCGGGCGCTGCAGCTGGCGGCAGGCCAGACGCGCCCGGGGGCGCCGCACCCGGCGAATTGGAGATGCCCGGAACGTTGCCGCCGGGGCCCACCGTTCCCGGAATACCGGGCACGCGCTGCTGCGCCGGCTGCTCGTTGGATTCCGTGAGCTGTACGGTCCAGGCGCGCTGGTCGCCGGTATCGACCTCGAAGAAGCCGGTGCGGTCGAAGCCGCGCGCCAGGCAATTCTCGGTGCCCTTGATGGTGAATTCCTTGTCGCGCGAGCACATGAATGCCTGTCCCGACCATTCGCCGCCGCGATCGTAATCGAGCGCGTAGATGTAATAGAAGCGGGCCACCAGCGTTCCCTTCAGCAGGGTCTCGCAGCTCCGCGAGGAGATGTTCCACCAGCCTTCGGTGGTCCACCCATCGGCGTCCTTGTAGCCGAGCGCAATACCGACACGGCTCGACGTGTTGTTGCAGAGGCGGAAGTCGGCCGACGCCGGTCCGTTCCACAAGCAGAGAACGGCAAGCGCCAGCATGGGCAATAGGCCCCGAATCAGACGGTCGCCAATCGGATAGCGGCGGAAGGAACTTTCAGCGATCATTGCGCGAAGCTATACCAATCAGTGCTGATTTCGCGTAGCCCGCTGGGACTGTCAACGGCCAAGGCGGCATTTTCATGCAATATGGGCATCTGGAATTCCAGCCCTTACGCTTATGTTTGCGCTGCAAGATGGCAGAAACGATGACAATCTCCAAATAGTATCAATCCTTTGCAACGGCGGGATAACAACCATGTCAATCGATGAGACGACCAGAACCGAACTCGAGGCCGCCGCATTCCGGCGTCTTGTCGAGCACCTGCGCGGCCGAACCGATGTTCAGAACATCGACCTGATGAATCTCGCGGGCTTTTGCCGCAACTGCCTGTCGAACTGGCTCAAGGACGCGGCCGACGCCAAGGGCGCGCCGTTGAGCCGGGATGAGAGCCGCGAGGCCGTCTATGGCATGCCCTACGAGACCTGGAAATCGAAATATCAGCGCGAAGCGACCTCCGAGCAGACCGAGGCCATGAAGAAGCTCCATCCCGGGCATTGATGCCGTCGTTGATCGTTCAGCTCCCCTTAAAAAGGGAGTGGTCGCGAGATGGCGAATCGGGCGAACCCGCGCTGGTCCTTGCGCCGTGGGCACGGAACCGCCGCCGTCAAGCGATGGTTTGCGCTGTGACGAGATTCGCTCGACGCAACAAGATGTGGGCGCGCTGTGGATGAGCACGATGTTGCCTTGACGGTCGGCGCGGCAAACTTGAGGGTCTTTTCAGACGCGGCGTGCAAGAGCGCTGGCGCCGCAATCCTTCAAACCAGTTCTCAGGAGTAAGAGATGGCCACCTCCGCCGCCGTCAAGGAAGAGCCCGCGACGACATTCGCAAAGGACCAGCTCAAGTCCATCATCGAGCGCATCGAGCGGCTGGAAGAAGAAAAGAAGGCGATCGCCGACGATATCCGCGATGTGTATGCGGAGAGCAAGGGCAACGGCTTCGATGTGAAAGCGCTGCGCGCGATCGTGCGGATGCGCAAGCAGGACCCCAACGAGCGCCAGGAAGAGGAGACCATCCTCGAAACCTATATGCAGGCGCTGGGCATGCTGTGAGGCTGACGCTGTCATACGCGGGCTTGACCCGCGTATCCCATCAATCTCCACAAAGACGCGAGCGAGGCGGATGGATTGCAGGGGCATAGGCGAACTGACGCGACGCCGTCCTTCGAACGGCTATGCCCGGCAATGACGATTCTGCGTTCAGCGCAGCGTGGTCGCGCGCAGCGCGAGCGTCTGCAGCCTCGCGGTCGCCGAACCTGAGAAACGCTCGCACGACAGTCCCATCATCGGATCGTCCGAGAAGTTCATCGCGACCGCCGTCTGCGGCTTGACGAAGAACTCCCGCATCATGGTCAGGTCGGTGTCGCCCATCCGCGTCACCGACATCGACGTCGACACGCTCGGTGTGAGCAGCATGACGCGCAGCCAAACGTCGTTACCCTTGGCGCCGGCGATTCGTGCCGAGGTCGCGACCTCGCCGTCCTGCCCTTGTGCGCCCTTGGCGGCGACCGTGTTGATCTCGGTCGCGGGCGCGGCGTTGCGCGCGCTCATTGACGGACGGGCACTGCGGGGGATCGGCGCGGAGGCGGCGACGATGTTGGCGCGGTCGACCGGCGAGGATGACGGCGGTGCGTAGGCGAACGCCTGGTAGGCCGACGACGGGACGCTGGCGGTCGGTTCCGTATCGGCGGCCCGCCGGGCGATGATTGCGGCGATCTGCGCCGGCGTTGCCTGCTTCGGCGCGGCTGGTGTATCGCCCCAGAAGCCGCGGGCATTGATGATGTCGGCCGGAGTTTGCGGCTTTGGCTCGGTGTTGTCAGCGGCGGTCGCCGCCTGCTTGGGTTTCGCGGGCTGGACCATCTGCGCATCGGCGGAGGCAAGCTGGAAGATCTGCGGCTTCGTGCGCGGCATCGGCACAGGATCGGCGGACCTCGCGGGCGCCTGGGCGACCGCGGCGGGCTTGTCCTCGGTAAACGCGGCACTGGCGGCGTCGTCATCCTCGTCGCTCGGCTTGCTCCTGAACAGCGCGGCGAACAGGCTCGGCTTGCTGACGGGGGCGACGGCCTCTCCATCGCCGCGCTTGTCGATCTCGGCGCGGGCAAGCTCATATCCCTTCAGCGGTACGCCATCGGAGGGGACATGGACGGTGCGGCCGTCGGGGAACAGCTTGGCGAGCTGGTCGTGGGTCATCCGCGGCCAGTGCCGGATATTGCCGGTATCGAGATGGACGAAGGGCGATCCGGAGGTCGGATAGAATCCCACGCCGCCGCGCTGCAGGCGCAGCCCGGCGAAACGGATCTGCTCCAGCGCCACGTCGGGGATGTAGAAGTCCATCGCATGGCCAAGCATGTGCTGGCTGAAGCGGGCGACCGCGGACGAGCGCCGGTGCAGCATGGCGTTGGTGGCGGGGGAGCGATAGGAGGAGATGATCTGGATCGGCTTCTTGCCGTCGACGTCGCGATAGACTTCCCAGAGGATGTCGAACAGGTGCCTGTCCATCACGATCTCGTCCTGGGTACGCCAGTCGCGAAGATAGTGATTGAGCTTTTTGAGCGCTTCCTCGTCGTAACGGCCTTCGCGCTTGAATGTGACGGTGAGATCTTCGTCGGAATGGGTGTGGTGGAAAGACAGGGTGCGGGTTTCGTTCAGCGCGGTCGCGTCATGGACCGATCCTGCGCCAAGCAGGAGCATCAGGGACGCAACGCCCGCCTGATAGCCGGCCTTCGGCATCGACAGCGAAGCGAATTGGCGCGCAAAACAACCCAGCAAGATGAGCCCACCCCGTCGACGAGCGATCACAAGGAACCTCTTTCGCTAGCCCCGTGCCGCGAAAGAGAGTGAACGCTTTCCTAAAGCGGGATGGTTAACAGATGCTCACCTTCCCGCCCCCATATTAGGCTTAATATAGGGTCCGAAATGTGGCCAAAAAGTGCCCACAACGCATTAGGGTTGTGGAATGGTTAACGCGCAACGCTCTCGTGCTGGTACGAGAGCGTTGATTTTACTGAAGAATTTTTCGAATCGCGCGACCGTCGCGCTCAGCGGGTAATTACCCGCCGCGGTTGCGGCTGAAAGCGGCGGCCGATTGGCGATGGCGGGACCGGCTGCGGACCGCCGAACAGCCGCTCGAAGAACGACGGACCCGAAGAAAGGGTGTTGTCGCTGGCAAAGCTGACATCGGACGGCAGGTTGCCGGCCGGCCGAACGTAGTTCGGCTGCGAGTGGGCGATGACGTTCTCCAGGTCCTTGCCGCGCGCGTTCTTCAGCATCGAGATCATGGTGGCGTCGCGACCATAGACATCCCTGCGGATCTGCAGCTTGCCCGCGTCGTCGACGAAGGCGGTCTGATAGGTGATGTTGACCGGGATCGGGGTGGGGAATTTCACGTCGATTTCGCTGTTGCCGTACATGCCGCGGATCTTCTCCGGCGTATAATGCTCGTTCGGCAGCGTGATGTTGAGCAGGACGGAGGCGTATTGATCGGGGTTCTGCACCCGCATGCAGCCGTGGCTGTAGGCGCGCTCTTCCTTGGCGAACAAGTATTTGTCCGGCGTGTCGTGCTGGTAGACCAGGAACTTGTTCGGGAAGTTGAAGCGGATGCGGCCGAGCGCATTGGCCTCGCCCGGCGGCTGCGAGATATGAATCGAACCGTCGGGGGCGCGATCGAGTCGCAAGCCCATGCGCTGGAGCACGGTCGGATCCTGCTGCAGCGCCGGTAAATATTCATTGTAGATGATCGAGGGCGGGACGTTCCAGGTCGGGTTGACCGTGATGAACTTCATCGTCTCGCTCAGAAGCGGAGTGGCATGAATGCCGGGCTTGCCGGCGACGACCCTTGTGGTCCAGACCGGGGCGCCGCGCTGCATCACCCGCAGCGTGTAGTCGGGGATATTGAGGATGACATAGGCGTCGCCAAGCGACTGGACACCGAGATCGCGCGGCAGCCAGCGCCAGCGCTCCATGTTGACGATGACGGTGTCAATCTGCCGGTCGCGCTTCGGGCTGTTCAGCGCCCGCACGGTGCGCTCGTCGAGAACGCCGGTGCCCTTCAGATCGACGCTTTCCTGGAACTTGCGCACGGCCTCGGCGACCTTGGCGTCGTACTTCGTGTCGTCGGCATCTTCCGTGACGCCGAGCTTGGCCTTGAGCTGCGGCACGCGCGGATCTTCCATCAGCTCTGGCGCGGGCTGCTTCTTGCCGCGCGCGGGCGTGTACTTCAGGACTTGGCCGTCCGCAATCGGGGTTGCCGCATCGCCCTGGCCGCGCAGTTCGGCGAGCTTCTTTTTCAACTCCTTGTAGAGCTTCTGCGGCGGATTGTAGCCTTCGAGCGCGACTGACGCGTCCTTGGCGCTCGTCACATTGGCCAGCACCTCGTTCGGATCGGTCGGGTGCTCCGGATACTGGATGTCAGCGCTGACCTGCGACCAGTGCATCCGCCCGCTTTGCGCCTGGCGGGCATAGTCAAGCATGCTCGCGGTCAGCTTCAGGTCGGCGTCAGCGAGCGCATCCGGCGAGGTGGCGGCGGCGAAATCGGGCACCGGATAGTCGGCGGCGTCGAGCCCGTCGGCGGCCGCATCCCTCAGGCGGGCGATCACCCCCTTGGCGCTTGTGGTGAGGCCGCCGCCTTGCGTCCAGAGCGGCGCGAAGTCGTGGGCGCCGTAGAATTTCTCGGCCGCGGTCCGTTCCGCCTTGCGGTCGAAAACCCGCAAGCTCTTGCTGCCGAACATCTCGCGCAGCCGGTCGGCGACCGGCTGGTCGGCGGGCGCAACGTTGCTGGCGGCCTTGACCGGTTCCTTCGCAGGTTCGGTGGCCGGTGCAACCGCTGCAGCAGGCGGCGGGGCCGGGCTGGTTGCATCGTCTTTCTTCGCAGCGTCAGTCTTCCCGGCGTCTGAGTTGCCAACCTCGGTCTTGCCAATGTCAGTCTTGCCAATATCGGTCCTCCCGACCTCGGTGGCCGGCAACACCGACTTGCCCGCGTCAATCTTGGCCGTCTCCGGCACCGCGGCGGCGGAGTCCATCTTGAAATCGTTGATGGTCGGCGGCGGAACATTGGCAGGTTCCGGGCGCGGGATGGCGGCGTCGATTGCGAGTTCAGCGGCACTGCTGCGTGGCGGGTCGCTCTGCGCGACCGCCGAGCCTGCCGAAACCGTGAGGAAGGTCGCCGCCACAGCGATCAGCACGCGGTCAAAACCACCACGGTTGTTCACACAATCTCGCATCATTGCACCCCTTTTGGGTGAAACTGACCCTAAAGGGACAGTTCCAGTCATCGTCCGTCAGTTTCCGCGAAAGCACTGGCCGCGAGGTTGGCAGGCCTGCTGGTCATGATTGAAGGCACACGATTCATCATAGGCATACGATACACACCGCCCGATTCTGCGGCCAGAGCGGCATGGGGCAACTCTCGACAAACTGACTTTCGACAAGCCCCACTTCAACGGAGTGTGCGTTCTTGCCACGCGATTTTCCATTTGTCTGTCACCAGCAAGCAACGGTTCACGTCGATCTGGGTTGCCCGGCTTCGGGCTATTCGTTTGGTCTGCAATCGTTGCACTATCGCGACCCCGTGGGCTCGGCACCGCCCTGTTCGGGATCGCCCGGCGAGGACTCGTCCAGCTTGCGATAAAGCGTGGAACGGCCAATTTTGAGGCGGCGCGCGACCTCTGACATCTGTCCGCGGTAATGGGAGATGGCGAAGCGGATAATCTCGTTCTCCATCTCGTCGAGCGGCCGCACTTCGCCGTCGCCGTTGAGCATCGCCAGCCCGCCTGGGCTCGGCAGTGGCGCTATAGGTATTTCATTACCTGAAATCATGAAGGGGGCTGTCGGATGGGCCGGCGCCACCGTGACGGGATCGCCGGCCATGTCCGGGACACCGGACTGTGACTGGGCCGAGGTCGAGATCAGTGGAAAATCGACCAGCCCCAGCTGGTCGGTGTCACTCATGACGACCGCCCGATAGACGGCATTCTCCAGCTGGCGGATGTTGCCCGGCCAGTCGAACCGCTGCAGATAGGCGACCGCCTCGCCACTGATGCCGGACACCGTGCGATTTTCCTCCGCCGCGAATCGCGCGAGGAAATGGCGCAACAGATGCGGAATGTCCTCCCGGCGTGCGCGCAAGGGCGGCAGCGTCAGCGGCAGGACATGCAGACGGTAGAACAGGTCTTCACGAAAATAGCCGCCTTTGACGCGGTCGAGCAATTTGCGGTTGGTCGCGGAAATGATGCGGACGTCGACCTTGACCGGCTTGCGGCCACCGACGGCTTCGACCGCGCCTTCCTGGAGCGCGCGCAACAGCTTGACCTGGGCAGCCAGGGGAAGTTCGCTGACTTCGTCGAGGAAGAGCGTGCCGCCGGAGGCTTCGACGAACTTGCCCAGATGGCGTTCGGTGGCGCCGGTGAAGGCGCCCTTTTCATGGCCAAACAGGATCGATTCGACCAGATTGTCGGGAATGGCACCGCAATTGACCGCGACAAAGGACTTCGATTTGCGCTCCCCGCTGCCGTGAATGGCGCGCGCGAACAGCTCCTTGCCGACGCCGGATTCGCCCTCGATCAGGACCGGAATGGATGAGCCGGCCGCCTTTTGCGCGGTCCGCAGTACGCCCGCCATCGCTTCGCTGCGCGTGATGATGTCGGCAAAGGTCAACCGTCCCTCGCGGCTGTGCCGGATGCGTTGCAATTCGCCCCTCAAGGCCGAGGTGTTCAGCGCGTTGCGCAGCGAGACCTGCAGCCGCTCCATGCCCACCGGCTTGACCACAAAATCCTGCGCCCCGGCGCGCATCGCCGATACGACATTGTCGATGCCGCCATGCGCGGTCTGCACGATCACGGGAATGTTAAGGCCGGCATCGCGCATCTTCGCGAGGACTCCCATGCCATCGAGGCCGGGCATGACGAGATCGAGCAGCACCGCATCGATCGCGGGCGCGTCCGCGGCAGTGAGCACGGCGATGGCGGCGTCGCCGCCTTCGACGACCACCGCCTCATAGCCGCATTTCTGCACCATGTTCTCGACTAGGCGACGCTGGACCGGGTCGTCGTCGGCAATCAAAATGCTGGCAGCCATGGTTTTCCCCGCACGCTACGACTATGTGTCTCGAATCGGGGCACTGTCGCCGATGCGGATTAACGCACTCTTAAGCCTTCCGGTCACGCGACTATTCCGCCCCGGTTGAAGACAGGTTTTGAACAAGATGAACGCGCGCTCCAAGTCCGCCCTCCGAAAATCCAACGCCACGAAAACCGCAGCCAAGCCAAGGCCCGCACGCGAAACCGCCAGCAAGATCGGCCAGTTGCCCGAGTGGAACCTGTCCGATCTCTATTCCGGGATTGACGCGCCGGAAGTTGGGCGCGACCTCGAAAAGATGGACGCCGAATGCGTCGGGTTTGAGACCAACTACAAGGGCAAGCTCGCGGAGCAGACAGCCCAAGATGGCGGCGGCAAATGGCTGGCCGAGGCCGTCAAGCGCTATGAGGTGATCGACGATCTGGCCGGCAGGCTCGGGTCCTATGCTGGTCTGGTGCATGCCGGCGACAGCCTCGATCCGGCGATCTCGAAATTCTATGGCGACGTGTCGGAGCGGTTGACGGCCGCCTCGCTGCATCTGCTGTTCTTTGCCCTCGAGCTCAACCGCATTGACGATGCAGTGATCGAAAATGCCATGCAGACCCCTGAGCTTGCGCACTATCGCCCGTGGATCGAGGATTTGCGCAAGGACAAGCCCTACCAGCTCGAGGATCGCGTCGAGCAGTTGTTCCACGAAAAATCCCAGACCGGCTATTCCGCCTGGAACAGGCTGTTCGACCAGACCATCTCGGGCTTGCGCTTCAAGGTCGGGCCTAAGGAACTGGCGATCGAGCCCGCGCTCAACCTGCTGCAGGATCGCGACGGCAAGAAACGCAAGGCGGCCGCGGAAGCCCTGGCCAAGACCTTCAAGGCCAACGAGCGGACGTTTGCGCTGGTCACCAACACGCTTGCCAAGGACAAGGATATCTCCGACCGCTGGCGTGGCTTTGCCGATGTCGCCGACTCCCGCCATCTGAACAATCGCGTTGAGCGCGAGGTGGTGGACGCGCTGGTCGGTTCGGTGCGTTCGGCCTATCCGAAGCTGTCGCATCGCTACTACCGGCTGAAGGCGGGCTGGTTCAACAAGAAGAAGCTGCCGCACTGGGATCGCAACGCGCCGCTGCCCTTCGCCGCGACCGGCACCATCGCCTGGCCCGAGGCCAAGGCCATGGTGCTGACGGCCTATCGCAAATTCTCGCCTGACATGGCCGAGATTGCCGAGCGGTTTTTCGCCAACCGCTGGATCGACGCGCCGGTGCGGCCGGGCAAGGCGCCCGGCGCATTTTCGCACCCCACCACGCCGTCCGCGCACCCCTATGTGCTCATGAACTTCCAGGGCAAGCCGCGCGACGTGATGACGCTTGCGCATGAGCTCGGCCATGGCGTGCACCAGGTGCTGGCGGCCAAGAACGGCGCACTGATGGCGCCGACCCCGTTGACCTTGGCCGAGACTGCAAGCGTGTTCGGCGAGATGCTCACCTTCAAGCGGCTGTTGGCGCAGACCACGAACGCAAAGCAGCGTCAGGCGCTGCTGGCCGGCAAGGTCGAGGACATGATCAACACGGTGGTGCGCCAGATCGCCTTCTATTCATTCGAGCGCGCCATCCACACCGAACGCAAGAACGGCGAATTGACCGCCGAACGGATCGGCCAGATCTGGCTTTCGGTGCAGGGCGAGAGCCTTGGTCCGGCGATCGACATCCGCCCGGGATATGAGAGTTTCTGGATGTACATCCCGCATTTCATCCACTCGCCGTTCTACGTCTACGCCTATGCGTTCGGCGATTGTCTGGTGAACTCGCTCTATGCGGTCTACGAGAACGCCTCCGAGGGTTTTGCCGAGCGCTATCTCGCGATGCTGGCGGCCGGCGGCACCAGGCATTATTCCGACCTGCTCAAGCCGTTCGGGCTGGACGCCAAGGACCCGAAATTCTGGGACGGCGGGCTGTCGGTGATCTCAGGCATGATCGACGAACTGGAGACGATGGGCTGAGCAGGGTAGATCGGTAAAACATTTGTTGAACGGGACCTGGAAGGCGTGTTATACATTTGTATAACGCGCCTTTTCCGACTTTTTCGAGCTCCACTTGGTGCGCCGGAACACCTGGAGACATTCGACCATGAAAATCGAAATCAAAAAGATCGGTAATTCCGACGGCCTGCTGCTTCCACGCGAACTGATGCAGCGGCTCGACCTCAAACGCGGCCAGCAACTCCATATTGTCGAACTCGCGGGAGGGGGCTTTCAAGCCCTGCCGTATGATCCCGATTTCGAACGGACGATGGAAATCGCGGACGAACTTATGGACAAATATCGCGATACGCTCGCAGCGCTTGCAAAATGACGGAAACGGAAAGCGCGCCGAAAGAGCCGCTTTGGATCACCTTCGAGCAAGCCATTGCAATCCACAGTCGCCAACTTCGCCGTTTCGGTGGCGCGCCGGGGTTGCGCGATGAAGGCATGCTGCGATCCGCGCTCGAGCGGCCCATCGACAAGTGGCGCCACGAACGCCCGCCCTTGGCCGAACTCGCCTCAGCCTGTGCTTTTGGGCTTGCCAAGAATCATGCCTTCGTCGATGGAAGCAAGCGTATCGCCTTCATGGCAATGATGACTTTCCTCCTGAAGAATGGCGTTGCCTTCGATCCTGAGCCAGCCGTGTCGACAAAGATCATCCTGGCGCTGGCGGCCGGCGAGGTCAGCGAAGAAAGCCTGACCCGCTGGATCAGGGACAACTGGCCCGCCGAATGATTGGGCCGGCGGGCCGGCGCCTGCCGTTGCCCCGCCGCCGGGTTTGCTGTAATGGCCACGACGAACCGGCACGAATGGGGGATACCGATGGCAGACCATAGCGAAGTGGCCTATACGACCGCTGACGGCAACGATTATGCGGCCCATGAAGCAACCTATGAGGGCTTCATCAAACTGGTAAAATACGGCAGCGCTGCCGTCGCCTTCATTGTCATAATGATGGCCATATTCCTCACCTGAGTGCGATGTCCGTCGGACCGCCGGCGGGCCTCTAGTGCGGTGGATTTTGACGTTCGCAGACGAACTCGCCGCGATATGATGCGAATGTCAGAATCGGGACACCAGTTGAAGAGAGCGTCCTACCCGTCATCCCTCAAGTCGTTACGTTTGCGCGCGCGTCCTGCGCCGCCGGAGGCCTCATGAAGATTGCCGTCGCCAGGGAAATCGATCCCTCCGAGCCGCGAGTTGCGGTCTCGCCGGATACGGTGAAGAAGTTCAAAGCGCTGGGCTTCGATGTCGCGGTCGAGCCGGGCGCGGGCATCAAGTCGGGCCTGCTGGATGGCGAACTCACGGCGGCCGGCGCGACCATCGCAGCCGATGCGGTCAAGGACGCCGACATCGTCATCAAGGTGAAGCGGCCGGAGGCCAGCGAGCTTGCCGGCTACAGGCGCGGCGCACTGGTGATCGCGATCATGGACCCTTACGGCAACGATGCCGCACTGAAGGCGATGGCGGATGCGGGGATCTCGGCATTCGCGATGGAATTGATGCCGCGCATCACCCGCGCCCAGGTGATGGACGTTCTCTCCAGCCAGGCCAATCTCGCGGGCTATCGCGCCGTGATCGAAGCTGCCGAAGCCTTCGGCCGGGCGTTTCCGATGATGATGACGGCGGCCGGCACGGTGCCGGCGGCGAAGGTGTTCATCATGGGCGTCGGCGTTGCCGGGCTGCAGGCGATTGCAACCGCAAGGCGGCTCGGTGCGATCGTCACCGCAACCGACGTGCGGCCCGCGACCAAGGAACAGGTGGAAAGTCTCGGTGCCAAATTCCTCGCGGTCGAGGACGAGGAGTTCAAGAATGCCCAGACCGCTGGCGGCTACGCCAAGGAAATGTCGAGGGAATACCAGGCCAAGCAGGCGGCTCTGACCGCCGAGCACATCAAGAAGCAGGACATCGTCATCACCACGGCGTTGATCCCCGGACGCCCGGCGCCGCGCCTCGTGACATCAGACATGGTGAAGTCCATGAAGCCCGGCTCGGTGCTGGTCGATCTCGCGATCGAGCGCGGCGGCAATGTCGAAGGCGCGAGATCTGGCGAAATCGTCGATCTCGACGGCATCAAAATCGTCGGCTGGCCCAATCTGGCCGCACGTGTCGCCGCCTCCGCCTCCGGCCTCTATGCGCGCAACCTGTTCGCCTTCATCGAGACGATGGTCGACAAATCGGCCAAGGCGCTCGCCGTCAACTGGGACGACGAACTGGTCAAGGCCACCGCGCTGACCAAGGACGGTGCCGTCGTTCATCCCAACTTCCAGCCGAAGAGCGCGTGAATGACCGCGCGAACCAAGTTGTCTCGTCATTCCGGGGCGCCTCCAACGGGTCCGCGCAAAGCGCGGTCCGATGACAGGCTACGAGGCGAACCGGGAATCTCTGTCACTAACAAATCTCGGGATTCCGGGTCCGGCGCGCGGCGCCGTCCCGGAATGACGGGCTAACAGGAGAGCAGCCATGGAGCATGTAGCCCAAGCCGTCGATCCCTTCGTCTTCCGGCTGTCGATTTTCGTTCTCGCGGTTTTCGTTGGCTATTTCGTGGTGTGGTCGGTGACGCCGGCCCTGCACACGCCGCTGATGTCGGTGACCAACGCGATTTCCTCGGTGATCGTGGTCGGCGCGCTGCTCGCGGTCGGGGTTGGCCTCGTCTCGAGCGGCTCAGGCATGGCACGCGGTTTCGGCTTCGTCGCGCTGACCTTCGCCTGCGTGAACATCTTCGGCGGTTTCCTTGTCACCCAGCGCATGCTGGCGATGTACAAGAAGAAGGCCAAGTGAGCGGCGTGAAAATTCTCAATATCAATACGATGTCGTCATGCCCCGCGAAGGCGGGGCATCCAGTACGCCGTGACGGTTCGCCAAGTCATGACGATTTCGGGTTACTGGATCATCCGCTTTCGCGGATGATGACAGGGGAGGGGGCTCGTCGATGAACGCCAATCTGTCTTCACTGCTTTATCTCGTGGCGGGGGTGCTGTTCATCCTGGCGCTGCGCGGGCTGTCGTCCCCCGCCACCTCCCGTCAGGGCAACTTCTTCGGCATGATCGGCATGGCGATCGCGGTCGCCACCACGCTCGCCAACCATCCGCCGGCCGACGGTCTCGCCTGGGTGCTGGTGCTGCTCGGCATTGCCATTGGTGGCAGCATCGGCGCGGTTATTGCGCGCCGGGTGCCGATGACCTCGATGCCGGAACTGGTCGCCGCCTTCCATTCGCTGGTCGGCATGGCCGCGGTGCTGGTTGCCGCCGGCGCGTTCTACGCGCCCGAGGCCTTCGACATCGGCACGCCCGGCAACATCCATGGCCAGAGTCTGGTCGAAATGTCGCTCGGCGTCGCCATCGGCGCCTTGACCTTCACCGGTTCGGTGATCGCGTTCCTGAAACTGTCGGCGCGCATGAGCGGCGCGCCGATCATCCTGCCCGCGCGCCATATCATCAACATCGCGCTCGCGCTCGCGTTGGTGTTCTCCATCGTCCACATGGTGATCTCCGGCAGCTCCATCGATTTCTGGCTGATCACGATCATCGCATTGGCGCTTGGCGTGCTCATGATCATTCCGATCGGCGGCGCCGACATGCCGGTCGTGATCTCGATGCTCAACTCCTACTCCGGCTGGGCTGCGGCCGGCATCGGCTTCACGCTCGGCAATTCGGCGCTGATCATCACCGGCGCGCTGGTCGGTTCCTCCGGCGCGATCCTGTCCTACATCATGTGCCATGCGATGAACCGCTCCTTCATCTCGGTGATCCTCGGCGGCTTCGGCGGCGAGACGGCCGCGGCCGGTGCTGGCGCCGGCGGTGAAGTGCGCCCGGTCAAGCTCGGCTCCGCCGACGATGCCGCCTTCATCATGAAGAACGCGCAGAAGGTGATCATCGTGCCCGGCTACGGCATGGCGGTGGCGCAGGCCCAGCATGCGCTGCGCGAGATGGCCGACACGCTGAAGAAGGAAGGCGTCGAGGTGAAATACGCCATTCACCCCGTCGCCGGCCGCATGCCCGGCCACATGAACGTGCTCCTGGCGGAAGCCAACGTGCCCTACGACGAAGTGTTCGAGCTCGAGGACATCAACTCCGAATTTTCGCAGGCCGACGTCGCCTTCGTGATCGGCGCCAACGACGTCACCAACCCGGCCGCCGAGGACGACAAGACCTCGCCGATCTACGGCATGCCGGTGTTGCAGGTCTGGAAGGCCGGCACGGTGATGTTCATCAAGCGCTCGCTGGCGTCGGGCTATGCCGGCATCGACAATCCGCTGTTCTACCGCAGCAACACGATGATGCTGCTCGGCGACGCCAAGAAGATGACGGAGAACATCGTCAAGGGCATGTAACGAGGAGAAATGCGGTGCCGCTCAACAAGGAATGGCACCGATTGAACCGCATGCCGCCCAAGGCCACGCGGGAGCAGCGGATAAAGTGGCACGCCGAACATGCGCAGGCCTGTGCATGCCGGGCCATCCCTGAAAGCATCCGACAAGAGGTTCAAAAGCTGGTAAAAGCCTACCCTAGGAAGAAGTAAGGTAGGACCGTCCGATGCTCACGCGTCGCCAGATGATCGCGGGCGCGGGCGCCATGACCGGGAACGCGATGATTCCTCCGCTCGCAGCCGCGTTTGAATGGCGTCAAACATCGCCCTCTGACGCCGGCTTCACGCCTGATCTTGAGCCGCGCCTCGACAAGCTCGTCGCGGAGAAACGCGTCTGGGGCCTGCATGGCGTTTTGGTCGTGCGTGGCCGGCAGATCGTGCTGGAGCGATATTTCGAGGGCGAAGACAACAATTGGGGCCAATCGCTCGGTGTCGTGCAGTTCGCACCAGACACGTTGCACAACCTGTATTCGGCCACGAAGAGCATCGTCGCGCTCGTCTATGGCGTTGCGCTCGCCGAGGGCAAAGTCCCGCCGCCGCGTGCGTCGCTCTATGCGCAGTTTCCCGAGTACCAAGACCTTGTGGCCGCGGACGAGCGCCGCAAGCAGCAGACCATCTCGCATGCGCTGTCGATGTCGCTTGGCACGCAATGGAACGAGATCGGCCGCGCCTATGACAGCCCTGACAACGACGAGATCGGCATGGAGATGGCGAAGGATCGCTACCGCTTCGTGCTGGAGCGGCCGGTGATCGGTCCGCCGGGCAAGCGCTGGCAGTACAGCGGCGGCGCGACGGCGTTGCTCGGTCGCCTCGTCGCCAAGGGGACCGGCCGCTCGCTGCCCGACTACGCGCGTGCCGCGTTGTTCGACCCGATCGGGATTGGGCCGACCGAATGGGTCACCAGCAAGGATACCTGGGTCTACAGGCAATCGGGCATCAGTGACGGCGAGCCTATCGCTGCCTCCGGGCTGCGCATGACACCGCGCGATCTCGCCCGCATCGGTCAGCTTGTGCTCGACAACGGCATGGCGGAAGGCCGTCAGGTCGTACCTGCGGAGTGGCTTGCGGAATGTTTTGCACCGCGGGTCAGCGTCAACGAACTGCAGCGTTACGGCTATCAGTGGTATCTCGGCGATATGGAATTCCTCACCAGCGGAACGGTGCGGCTGGAACATTGGGTCGGCTGCGCGGGCAACGGCGGCCAACGGCTCTACGTGTTTCCGGATCTCGATCTGATCATCGTTGTCACGGCGGGAAATTACAGCGCGCCCGAACAGTGGCTTCCTCCGATCCGTGTGGTTCGTGAAGCCGTGCTGCCGAGCCTGTTGTGATCGGAAGACGAGTGCATCGGACGTGGACGCGACGTGGCAGGGCGAATCGGACGCAGTTTGATGACCATCCTGAAATGGATCCTGATCGTCGTCATGGTCGGCTACATCGTCGCCGTCGCCGTGATGTTTTTCAAACAGCGCGCGATCTTGTTCCCGATCCCGACGATGGAGCGCACGGCGCCGGATGCCGCCGGTCTTCCGCAAGCCGAAGAGCACGTGCTCACGACGGCCGATGGCGAACACGTCATCATCTGGCACGTGCCGGCAAAGCCCGGCCATCGGGTCGTGGTCTATTTTCCCGGCAACGGCGATTACCTTGCGGGCGCCGTCGGCCGCTTCAGGACCATTATCTCCGACGGCACCGGTCTGGTCGCATTGTCCTACCGCGGCTATGCCGGTTCGAGCGGGCGGCCCAGCGAGCAAGGCTTGCTCGAGGATGCGGCGGCCACCTATCTTTTCGCAGCGTCGCGCTACGCGGACGGCCGCATGGTGGCATGGGGCTATTCGCTCGGCAGCGGAGTTGCCGTGGCGCTCGCCGCCGATCATCCGTTCGGCGGCCTCGTCCTCGAAGCACCCTACACGTCGATCGCCGATGTCGCCGCGGCTGCGTTCCCGTATCTGCCGGTCCGCCTGCTGCTGAAGGATCGGTTCGCCTCCGATACGCGCATCGCGCGCGTCACGGCGCCGCTGCTGATCATGCACGGCACGGAGGATGCGACGGTCCCGATCGCCTTTGGCGAACGCCTGTTCGGCCTGGCACATGAACCGAAGCGATTCGTCCGGCTCGTTGGTGGACGCCACGACAATCTCGACAGTTTCGGCGCGACCGAAACGGCGCGACAATTCATCGCCGGTCTGAAAGGCTGACGGCCGATGACTCAAAGCGGACATCCGAGCCAATCGAATTCTTGTACTCCCGTTGATAATGTCTCGGTGCGTGCAGACCTCGGGAAAGGCCCATCGCAGCGAGCGTGGCGTTGCGGGCATCGAGTTCCTGCTGCGTGCGCGGCGTGAGAAGAGGAGAAGAGTGCCGCAAATTGGCTTCACGCGAATATCGACGTCCTGCTCGAGCAGGTGTGGCGAAGCTGCGTCGCAACGTGTGCGGCGTCACCCAATTGGGTAACCGGGCCCACGGCCGCCGCCAAACGCAAATCATGATCTCCGCGCGGGAGAGACTCCTGAAGGGCCGCAACCGGTCGTGGGGCGCATTGCACCGAAGTGATTTTCAGGGCTGTTGGCTTCCTCAAGCGCCCAGTTGCGAAATGCCGCGACCTTTTCCCGGTCGGCCGTAGCCGGCGGACACACGATAAAGAACCCATAGGATCCCTGAACCGAAAGATCGCCAAGCGGTCTGACGAGTTGGCCCGTCGTCAGGTCGTCGGCGATATACGCCGAACTCGCCAGGGCGACGCCCTGGCCCGCCGCCGCGGCTTGGAGTGCCAGATGCGAAAACGTAAAGTGCAGGCCCCGCCGGGCGTCGATGCCCTCTGCACCGACGGCGGTGAGCCAGCTTGCCCAATCAAGTCGGCCGGGAATGGGCGCCGCGCGCTCGATATGCAGCAAGACGTGCCGCGAGAGGTCGGAAAGCTGGCGCAGTGCCCCGTCACGCGCCAGCAATGCGGAGCTACAGACGGGATAAAATTCTTCCCGCATCAGCAGGTCACTGCGTAGCCCGTCTTCGACATCGTCCGTATGGCGGATCGCGATGTCGACCTGTTCGCGCGCGAAGTCGGTGCGCGACAAATATGTGAGCAGGCGCACGTCGAGCCCCGGGTGCCGTGCAGTGAGACGGCCAAGACGCGGAATGAGCCAGCGTGCCACGAAGGATGGCGCGGCGCTGATGGTCAATACGTTCGCATTTTCTCGCCGCTGCAAGTCCGCGGTGGCCTCGGCGAGTTCGTCGAGCAAAGCCTCGACGCGGGCAACATAGCCGCGGCCCGCCTCTGTCACCGCGACGCCGCGCGACAGCCGTTTGAACAGCACGACGCCGAGCCAATCTTCCAGCACCTTCACCAGCCGGCCGACCGCATTGGCGGACACATTGAGTTCGGCACCGGCGGCCTGGAAGCCGCCGGTACGCGCGGCCACCTCGAAGGCACGGACGGCGTTGAGCGGCGGCAGTTGACGAAGGCTCCCTCGACTCACTTTTGCTGAGGCACTCCCGCCGATATCTCGATTTGTCTTGGGCAAGTTCTTCACCGAAAAGCAGCGCCGAATTGAATGCCTTACGATATTCGAGGCCACCCTGAGAGTCGTCATGTTTTTGCGGGCTCCGGGGGATAATCAAGGCGCCTGCTGATGACCTTCACCGAAGGCACGCTCCCAGTATTCACTTTCGTGAACGGCGTGCGCTTTCTGGCCTACGTCGCGAAGGCGATCTCGTTCGCCAAGCGGGCCCGGTTTCTCGGATCGCAATGGCCTATGCGATCGTGAACCAGGGCGATTGGAAAATGGCGTCGCTGTTCCTGAGCAATACGATCGGTTGCGGCGCGACCCTTCGATCGCGGGCTGGAAGCGCATGCGGCGCGCAGGCGCGCGGGCGGCGAAGGATTCTGGCGCCGCAGCGTGCCTCCGTCGGTGTCGGTTGCAATCATGCGCGGCGAGAATGCTGGAAAGACCGCAGTGCCGCTTCCGACCCTGGCCCGCATTCCGTTCCCGATCATGAACAACTTAGTCAAGCCGCTGCGCACCAGATACCTGACAGATCAGAGATCCATCGCGTCTTGTCGGACGAGCGAGCTGTTTCGGAAAAGTCGAGTGCAGTTCCTCGTGATGCAATCGCTGTTTCGAAGGGATCTCTATATGTCAGATATGTCTTTGTTCATGGTACTGAGTGCCGCGGTCTTCGCCGGCGCGCTCGTTTCGGGCCTGGCCGGCTTTGCGTTCTCGGCGGTCGCCGGCGCCATCCTGCTGCACGTATTCCCACCTATGGAAGCGGTGCCATTGATGATGGCTTGCAGCGTCGCCGTGCAAGCGGCCAACCTGTTTGCACTGCGTAACAGCATGGATTGGAAGGGCAGCCTGGTTTTCATAATTGGCGGACTACTTGGTATTCCGATCGCGATCTTTCTGCTGCAGAACGTGGATACGCGGACAATCCGAATGGTTTTTGGGGCTGTCGTCGCCCTTTACGCGACATATGCCCTGTTCTGCCCGACGCTTACTCGGCTGCGTCAAATGGAAAGCCAAAGCCGAAACGCCCTGGTCGGTTTTGGCGGCGGACTGATCGGCGGCTTGACTGCGATGCCCGGCGCGCTTCCGACGATCTGGTGCGACATGCACGGGCTGCCGAAAAGCCAGCAGCGCGGCTTGGTTCAGCCGTTCATCGCCGTGATGCAGCTTTTTGCACTGGCGCTGATGCTGTCGCACCACAGCCTTTCGTCGAAGGTCTTAATCGATTTTGGCATCTGCGTGCCAGCTCTGGCAGCCGGAACGGCCGTAGGAATCATCCTCTTCGGACGCATCAACGAATTGGCCTTCAAAAGGATTATTCTTGCTCTGCTGCTTTTCAGGACTTTGCCTCCTGGTCTGAAAATAAAGTGATTCGTGATCACATATTCCAAGCTGCCGCGGAGCGGAGCCGGTGGGATCGGCGCAATGCCGGAGCAAGAGATGCACGCAATCGAGGCGCCGACACTTATTGTTTGTTTGGGCGGAAGTTTGTTTGTTTGGGGGGAAGTACGACGAACCGGTCGCCCGCCGCGCGGCGACCCGTCGGGTCATGGGGGTCCATCCCGCCGAGGTCAGCCGAGGGTCTTGGCTGCGAGCGACGGCTGTCGGTCCAAGACAATAGCACACAGCGACAAGCCGGTGCGCTAGCGAACGAACCGCCGGGATGCGCAACCTAGCCCCGTACAATTTCCGGAGCAGGACGCTCGCGCAAGGAACGCATCGCTGTACATGTCCGATGTCCCATTTCGGACATTGACCTGTTGTGCGCGCGGCATTGGCTCTCACCCGCTGCGGTCCAATTTTTCACTATTCCAATTTTTTACTATCACGACCTGCTCGCACCAATGAGAACGACGGCGGACAGGCTGGCTGATTCGCCCGACCGGGCAACTTTTGGTGCGCCACTGCATCCTCCTGCGTCTCGATGGCCGCCAAAATCGCATGCGTTCAAAATCGAATTTCGCGAGCCGATTGTGCCCATCCGTTAGCGGCCGCCTTGCCGATTAAGTGAGGGTGTGAGTCATGTGACTATTCACAGGAATAGTCACATGACGAATGGACGGGTCGAAGTCATCACCTCGGTTGAGCGGCGGCGGT
>Ga0307508_10001336_pt1 | contig 27906 bp, 39 predicted proteins | sample 9_EM_MG_FD_203089 | JGI IMG/M metagenome (GOLD analysis project Ga0307508, IMG submission 203089) | Populus trichocarpa ectomycorrhiza microbial communities from riparian zone in the Pacific Northwest, United States - 9_EM | ecosystem: Host-associated > Plants > Roots > Unclassified | place...
CTACCGCGAGGGATAGTGGAACCTGTTCCTAGACATGTTCCGCAAGTGCTAGCCATCTGGAATCCACTGTCTATGACAAATGTCCGCGTCCCGGTACCATGACATGAACTACAGGTTGCACGCTTCGCACCCTGCTTGAGGCCAGTACCGCTACACGTTGAGCAGGTCGAGACCGGATTGATGTTCACAGTGCGGACGGTGCCCTTACAAGCATCCATAAAAGTGACGTTGACACGAGCTTCGATATCAGCACCTCGGGAACTCTGGGTAAAACCAGCAGAACGGGCACGCCCGCCAAAGGTACCACCGAAGAGCTGGGAAAACAAGTCGCCTTGCGCGCCACCGAAAGCTGCACCAAAATCGCGGAACCCGGCAAAACCACCACCAGCGTCTCCGAAAGGGTTTCGAGCAAATGCGTTCGGATCAAAGCCAGGCTGTTGAGAAGCTGCCCCATACTGGTCATAGGCAGCACGCTTTTTCTCGTCTTTCAAAATCTAGGGCGAATGAGATACGGTGATTTTTGAGAATGGGGAACCTACGTCATAAGCCTCCTGTATTTCAACAAACTTTGTTTGTGCATCCTTGTCGGGGTTCGTATCAGGGTGATACTTTCGTGCAAGCTATATCCGAGCTTGGGTAAGTAGTTGCGGCGACAATAAGAAGACGAGCGCGTACAGCAAAATAGGTCTTTTTGATCTCAGCAGCCGATGCATCTTTGCCAACACCTAGAACCTCGTAGGGATTTTTTACTCCCGCTGAGAGTGCGGCGGAAGTGTGAAACACGCGCTGTAAAGAAAGGGAGTTACGTTGATGTATGATGCGAGGGGTTCAAATGGAACCTTGGTTCTGGGTTTATGCCTCTGGCCGTGTTGGGTGCGCGGAACTAACGGATGGACATGCGGAGGTCGTATACGATAGGAAGAAAAAGACCGCCTTGTCTGTTGTCTGGCACAGGTATAGAAAGAAATGAATGATGAGACGCTCTGAGAAGGGAAGCGGGGGATCATCTGGCAGCAAGTGTCGATGGTCACGGCCAGACCAGGACGGGCTCGAAATTGTGTACACGTGTTTGTTGTCTGACTAAGCTGAACACTGCCACTACCACACTCTTGTTTACGTTTGCAGATTAGATTGACTCTATTCATTAGCTGCACGTAAACTCACACAGGGCTAGGCTGGTGTGTAGTCCTGCTTCGCCACCACGATTTGCCGTATGAAACAAGGATCTCGTCCCCTTTCTTGATGGCCTCGCCCTGACTCCAGATGCTCATCCGCAACTCTCCCCACGCAGTCCGGTATTCCACAAATTCGGCATTTGGTTTGCCCTGGATCCCTCGGTAGTCATTAATGAACCTGGACTCGTTACCCATGGTGCGGGCATCGATCCCAACATTAACTCCATCCTGCGAGCGGTATAGCGAGAGGTCGTAGTCTGAGTCGGGTCTTTCCTGGCAGTGCACTTCACCGATATAGTCGGCGATGTGTGATCTCAGCGGGATCTTCTTCTGTGCAAACAAGCCGTATTGTCCGCGTGCAGGATGGCCCGGGTCGGTGACGAGTTTGATACGAACGAGGGGGTTGACGGCGTGACTGGGCGGTGGTAGAGCGGCGCCGTTGGTGAGCAAGGTTCGCGTGGGTGCTGGCACGGAGTGGTGGTACCATGGAGAGGTAATAAACTGGACGGATGGCGGCCATTGCGAGGGTGTTCGATAAGACATTTGCCTCACGACTTGCTTAGTCGAAGCTAACTTTGAACGGGCGTGGGTAAGTTGTCTCGGTAGACAGTGGCACGTTGCGTCCAGCCAATTCAAGACACAAGTCACCGGCTGGCGGCGTTTCTATCCATCACTTCCTTCCATGGTACGGCCCCCCACAAAGTCTGTCGCACGCGTCTATCGGGATGTCAACGCACAGTTCGGTCCTGCATGGCATGAATACGGTCAAGCCCACATTTCCTTTGCCTAGTCGCAGTCCTAACACCACGCAACAGACAATCTGCAGGTTCAATGGGGTTCACAGGATCACTATGAGATAGTACGCAAAGTTGGAAGGGGCAAATATTCAGAGGTGCAACCCTGTATATGATCGCCGACAGATCTTAATCATTTTGTCTTCCAGGTCTTTGAGGGAATTAATGTCATACACGACGAAAAATGCATCATAAAAGTCCTCAAACCGGTGAAAAAGAAGAAAATAAAGCGCGAAATCAAGATCTTGCAAAACCTTGCGGGTGGTCCGAACATTGTAGCCCTCTTGGATGTTGTCCGAGACCCAGCCTCCAAAATTCCAAGTCTAGTTACCGAGTACGTCGACAACGTCGACTTCAAGGTGCTATATCCACGATTCACCGACTTCGACGTCCGATTCTACATGTTCGAGCTTCTCAAGGTTTTCTTCTCTTGATGTCTTGATATCCATTGTTAATACCACTATCCTCAAGGCACTGGATTTCTGCCATTCGCGAGGAATTATGCATCGAGATGTAAAGCCCCATAACGTTATGATCGATCATGATCGACGCAAGGTATTTGTCGGGTCTAGTGTCTCATATCTACCAGTTCAAACACAATGATCATAGCTAAGACTCATTGATTGGGGTTTGGCCGAGTTCTATCATCCCAAAGTCGAATACAATGTTCGTGTGGCGTCGCGCTACTTCAAAGGCCCCGAGCTCTTGGTAGATTTCCAGGAGTACGATTATAGCCTTGACATGTGGAGCTTTGGTTGCATGTTTGCCTCGATGGTGAGTGTCCCTTTGTCGATTTACCTGTTTTTCCCTATCACTTCCGTGCAGATATTCAGGAAAGAACCATTTTTCCACGGACACGACAACTACGACCAGCTGGTCAAGATCGCAAAGGTTCTCGGCACCGATGAACTGTATGCTTACATCGACAAGTATAACATTCGGCTTGATCCGCAGTACGACGAGCTCCTGGGCAGGTAAGATGCTGTCCCTCTTCCTCGAACAACTACTAATCGCATCGCACAGGTATCCCCGAAAGCCGTGGTCGAGATTCGTTACGTCGGAAAACCAGCGGTATTTTTCCAACGAGGCAATCGACTTCCTTGATAAATTGCTTCGCTATGATCACCAAGAACGCTTGACAGCTCGTGAAGCGCAAGCACACCCATACTTTGGTAAACTTTCACTCTTTTCGGTGCTGCGCCATATTGATCCCTGGATAGAACCTGTGCGCAATGCGGCGTCGGCTGCCTCTGCAGATGGTGAGAGCGAAGACTCGGGAGCATCATCAGCCTGATCCATCACACTCCCTCATCTCTGGCCTTCGATTGCTGTATTACTCCTATATAGATATTTTCTTACTAACGTGCGGATGTCCAGTGATGCTTCTTTCTGGAATCCGGCCTGATAAGTGCGATCAAAGCTCAGTGCTTGATGGAAGTGCCAGCGGGAGTGCTGATGCCGATACAGTTCCTTCACGTGACGCGTTTTTCCCGGCACTCGCCGGATCAACCTCATGATGCTCTGAAGACTCGGCGAGGGTCGAGGGTCGGCACAATGATGCCACAATCAGACGCTTGAGACTAACCAAAAGATATGAACTCTCAACTTTTTTGTTGTCAGGTGGATGCCATGTGCACTTCTTCGTAAATTTCGTACGAGCTGCGACGTGTGAGTCTTTGAACCCTGTTGTTCCTGTCCTGCTATAGTCATGCCAGCGAAACAAAGAAGTGCAACTTCGAGCCGGTCAGGCTAGGAATCCTCGGGGACGATGTCATCCCAATATAGTGCCCTGTGCTATGCGGCCGCGATATGCGCTCACATGGATGATGTCGATTTCGGGGGTAAACTTGTCCCTCCTCCTGCCAGCTGATTCCATCGGAAGTATGAGAGCTAAACAGTCGTGACTGAGCCGGAGGAAGACCCTCTCTTCACGGTCTGGAACTGTGGTATTACTTCGGAGTCCCACCTTCACGATTTTTCCGTCCGTCTGCTTATACTTGAGCATGGTACTGGCATACGACAACTCTTATTCTGACAATGCATGTCCCCTCTGGCAATTCCTCTCGACAGCCTTTATCGACACGTTATCCAGGTCGCAGTGTGAGATCCCTTTGCATCCCCATTAATAATTTCCTGACATCCTGGCATAGATACTGGGGTCAAAACTCCTATGGTGCAACTAGCAGCGATATTGCTTACTATCAACAACCGATATCATTCTACTGCCGGATATATTGTCCTTGGGGGGCTTGTGTAAAGAATCTCATTCTAGGCACCAAAGGACGATGCTATCGATGCCCTGCCTGTGACCTTCGTAGACACGTTCTTCGGCACCGGGGGAATGCCCGTGTTGGATTTGCGAATGTATGCAACACACCTTCCTAGCCGTCGTTCCATATTGACTATGCAGCTATACATGCAACCCGACGGACAACTCCACTTTCCACCTTGCCAACTGTTCTGCTTTAGCTGGGGACATCGATTATTGTCAATCTCAATGCAAGATTGTAACCATTTCTCTTGGGGGTGCGGTCGGTGGTGTTGGCTTCACCAGCGATGCCGAAGCACAGACGTTTGCACAAACTAGTGGGTATTTTTGCACCCTTATCTAGCCCCGGTTGAGGCATTGCCCGTAGTTTGGAACCTCTTTTTGCGTAGGAGCAGCACCACACGACCTTTCGGGAGCGTAGTGCTGTACGGGTACGTTGATCAGTGCGGCGAACTCCAGGCCACTCAAACAACGATTGCAGTGTCGACCTTGATATCGAAGGGGGTGGCTCTACAGGCTACGTGGCCTTCGTCGTGGAAATCTGCTCTCTGGCATCGGGAGCCAGCAACTTGAAACCGTAAGTTCACAATTTTCGTCCGTGGATAGTGGCCAATATATTGTTCAAGTACTATATCACAGGTATTCATCTCGCTAGTCGAGAATACACTTGTCTCTAGCAGTTCCAAGGTGCACCGCAATGCCCGTTCCCAGATGCTAATCTCGGTAGCGTGATCGATCTGGCCTAGGTCGGGTTCGATGCAAGCTACGTCCAGTTCCGTAGGGCGGAATCTGCTCCCTAGAGCTCTACTTGATTCCTGCCAGATGATAATGCATGTGGCCTGTAAAACTATATCACCATATCAGTGAGTCCATTCTTGGATCGTCAGGTGTCTTGCCCACTGATCCTTCGATAAGGACTGGGACTTCGGTGTCTGGTGAGTGCTTGTCATGAGGATATTACTTTGCACATTCACCTCCCCCAAGGGACATATGGGCGCGGCAAACTAGCCCAAACACGCGTGTACCATCGAGTCCTGTTCTCGGATCAACTTCTGCTGACAGTAATACTCAGGTGAAAATCTACATTGGTGCTCCTGCTTCAAGTACTGCTGCCGGGTCTGGTTATATTCCCATCGGGAATCTCAGCAACATTGCTGTTCAGATGAGGAAAAGTTTCCCTTCATTCGGTGAGGTTATGCTATGGGACCCTTCCCGGGCATATGGTACGTCTGAGAGGATGCTTGCGGTTTCACGGGTTAAATTTAGGCATAGCCAACAATAGATATGATCTCGCGATCAAGTAGGCTTTGAGTGCTACCGGTTCCACTGGGTTCACCTACCAGCGTGTTCAACCGCTGCGTAAGTTTCGGGACAAGCATACACCGCCGACGAAACAGTATCGTACGGAGGTTACATCTGGGAGGTAGGCAACCCGTACCCCCCGTTAAGAGACCATTTATTAGGTGACTACGCAGGCAGCTTACTGGACAATGCCGTGCCCAGCAGTAGCTCGAGCGGATGGAGTGCGAGTACGTCGATCCATAGCTTGCCTTGAATTCACTCACATAATAGGATTGCAGTAAGGCTTGTGCAGGACCGTCAACACAGCCAGCGCCGACTCCCTCGGCCGCACGCACGACCACCGCGACGATTAGTGCTGCCTCTCCAAACGACCGCTACGGGGACCTGCAGCGGGGTAGCAGCTTGGCGGTCAGGTGTCGTATACGCTGCTGGTGACGAGGTGACTTATGGGTCAGTGACCGCAAACTGGCGGACGGAGAATGATATACCCCTGGAAGTATTCAATCCACGGAACCTTTCACTACAAGTTCTGATAGGGCTTTGACATTATTTTTTCAGGGTTCATCTCAGTGCAAAGGGATGAGAATGGGACATTTTTTAGCAAACGTCGGTCCCTGCCTAGAAGTCACGAGTACAACTTTACGAATTAGATGCGTCATATATAGATAAAGGATTTCGGCAGTGCTACCAAATCGTCGTCGATGTGACAAAAATCCACGGGCGTCAGCGGTACAACTCCAACGTCCATCCGGATCGGATGTTCAACCATGCCAGGTGAGGTCTAGTACTCTGCAACCTACCGTGGCCGGGCGCCCTCCGTGTTAGTATCATGTGATTACCCAAATGATTGCGGTGGAGCAGAATTGTGCTGGTGCTAAGTAAAAAATGGCACTGAGTCAAGTGTCATGCCCGCTAGCGATAACAGGGTCCAAATCAGGACGTTCTTGGCTATCTTTGTCAAGTTTCTTGGGCTTTGGAGGCGGAGGCGGTCCTGGATCATAATGTGGATTGTGTGCCTGCCAAGGGACAAGCCCTGAACTGTCACGTAGAATGCCACCGACGAGGCTGAAAGAGTAGTAGGTGGGTAGTGGAACGGGATCCATGGCGTAAGCCGTGCTGAGGAGGCGAGAATAAATAACGTATCCGGCATGTGCGTCATTTGCCGCGTCTTAAAACAGTGATCAAAATGCTGTTGCAAGCCACACCTGAAGTTGGCTACTACTGAACTGGTCAACTTACATTCTTGTTGAAGTCTAGTCAGATACTGTTCCCAGTTGCTACGCTGTACTTTCCCCTTTAATAAAGTGGCTTGCTCATATGTCTCGATCAATCGAGCCAAGCCAAGTTGTTGAGTATACTTTCCCTTCCATCGAGCATTGTCGACCGTGCGGGCGAGAAGAGAAAGTTCGACACAATTGCGGACCGATACACCATAGTCGCGGTATAATTTTTCGCAGTCACCTGGTGAAATTTGAGGCCACGGGGTTGCGCACCTGAGAGCTGATTACGTACGTTGGATGCTGACGCCTGCCTTGATCCAGGACGGTGAGCCAAGCAACTCTGCTAGCTGGCTCGGGAATTCTGGAGAGATGTCAGTGGAGAACAGGGCGCGACAAGGAGGCAAGTACGTGTCATGAAGTGGATGTGAAGAAGAATCACGGTATTTGCTGTTGCGAGCTGCACGAGGGCGACGCGGTTCTCTGGTTGGCCCTTGCGGAAATTGGGGCGCCATTCGAGGTCGAAGCCGATGGGGCCATGAGGAAGGCTGGCAAGGAGGGCGTTTGCCTCGTGGTGGTTTGTGAGGTAGTATAATGCAGAGTTGATGGAGCGGTGACGCCAGGAATACTTGGGGAGAAGATGGAGGGTATTTGATGGTAATTTTCTAGCGGGAGTGTTGTGGAGGGCGTGCATGGTGGTTAGGGACAGCCCCGGAGCGGGGTCGTGATGGATAAGCCTGCAATGACTACGGATGCCAAATATGGCAAGTAAGTATCATAGAGCCAGGGGATATTTTGGGAATTTTGATTGGCCAGACACGCCGTGGACACAGGATCCGGTCGAAAATGAAGTAATTACCTCGATTAGCGACGGATATAAATAGTGTTTTCCTGCCAAGACCGCTGTGTAACAGGCACAAAATTAGCTCCCAGGGAACAGATACAGCCCCTCTCCCTCCCGGACAACCTGGACAGGTCTTGGCCAGCGGCGAGTGGTCGTGGTGGATGCCCAGGGGGGGCTGGTGGACGGCTGCACGGTGGGTAATAATCAGTGCCGCGCCTCGCAAATATAGCACAGCGAGCGACGTTTGATTCAGCCTCACCTTGGCTTGGCATTCTAAATATACTCACCCTTGTGCTGCTCAAAGATAGAATGTTGGACTTGGCTGTCCTACAAAAACTCTGCGCATGCTCCAAAGCCACCTCCAAGACAGCATGAACTCCTCGCAAGACTACTCCCACCTCCCCCTTCCGCCCCTCGACCACAGGAGGCTCCTCATGTCCACCTGGCATGTCCTCGAACAGGTCAATATGCCTCTGCCTCATCTTCCGTGTCCCCCCTCATATTTATTTCCAGCCACCTCCCCCGAGCCTCAGAGAGATCCTTGGCGCATACAGATCCAAGGGCGACGGCGACCGTGACATGCTCATCGCCATGCTGAATGCCAAGAGTGCAGAGGACCAGGTTGGTGCATTCCCCTCTCTCGTTTGTTCCCGCCGTCCTCACACATGAACAGCGCATGGCTGCCATAGCTTCGCTGCATAGGACACTCATGGACTTGTATACTACCGATGCCAAGATCCCCCCTGCTACACCTCTTCAGCAATATCCCCTATCATCTTCTCACATAAATAACCCAAAAGAAAAACGCCCTACGGTCGAGCTGTCCAACGGACATGATTCCACTCGCAAGTCTGCACTTTCCCCGAGGGAGCCGCCCCATCAACCACTGCCTCCCCGTAAACGCCAACGCTACTCTCCCTCCCCTGCACCGTCTCCACGTCATGACGCACGCTCCTCACATCCACCATCACGCGATCTGCCCCCGAGCCCTTACTCGTCACGCAGCGATTCGGAAGAGTATTCACCAAGATCCAGAGCGTCCATGGCCATTGGGTCACTTCTTTCTTCAGGGGCAGGCAGAGACACACTCCCCGAGGATTCCCAAAATTCCCCGGACGTGTCGCAAACACGCTTTCCCTCGTCCGCGATCGGAGTGTCAGTATAGTGATTAACCAGCATTCCCCCTTCGCTCTCGTTTGTTAGCACGTGTTCTCCTTGTACTTCTATACATTGCATCGCCATACGCATACACCGCTGCTGTACCTGCATCCACAGTACTAAACCCGAAATGCTTAGCAGGGCCAGGCCCCTGGTGAAACGCCGAAACCGCCAAGGACGACAACTACGTTTTCCACGTACTGGTTTCTCAATTCCCACCGCAGTTCTCTCATAGAATCGACCTTCTCAGACAAAAGGGTAGCACTGACGTGGTACCAGAATCGCTGTCGCTCCGCACTTTATTTAGACTTTTAGTCAGGTTCATCAAGCTTCAACTTCTTCACTGAATGCGTGCTTATCTCTATGTGAAAAGTCATGCTAGCCGAGTGGCGAGGCAGTGTGTTTTAAAATGTCTTTTCCTTGGATTTCCTCATTAGATATTCACGATCAGATAATCAGGTGGTCCTGGTAGTCAAGGTAGACACCGCGAGGGAAAAGAATTGAATCCTCCCTGCGACATTCGCCCCAACGGGTCATCTGACCCGTCGCTGCGTAAAAATATAGATGTCAACTGACACGGGAAGAAAATAACGCACGGACATGCAGCGGCGCCGACCATCGGGTTCGACATGCATCCCTTAAAATTGGACAATTTTATCAACTAAAGAAAAGAATAAGTACTTGACAACCCAATCACAATCCCGACCGAGCAAGGAGGTTACATACCCGTACCAGTGAAGCTAGGTGCATGCTCCGCGGAGTAGCTGGTATGACGTGTTACGGGAAGAAAGTGGCCTTTGCACGTCAAGAGGTAAGGGTAGTGCTGAGAAGGAATAGATTCTCCTTCGAGCGCTCTATGAATTCTCATCGCTGTCTCACCTGTATTCTCGCATGATGAGTAAACGTGTCCCTCTGGGCACAGCTCCGCTGTCATCGTCACACATCAAGCTCAATAAGCAATGTTCTCTGGGCAGCAAATCCGCTCTGGGGCTTGAAAGTTTGAAAGACTTACGATGCTCGTTCCTCCGTTCACAAATCTAATACAGCGACATGGAACTGTGAAAAAAGCCGTGCTTAGCTGCTCCAGCGGGTACAGGCTCAACGTCAACCTTGACTTGGTACGAGCTGCCAGTTCAAACAAGGTCATGTGATACAATTGGTTGACGCGGCAGAACGCGCTGGCGGAACTTCATCGACACTTGCGCTCTGCCACAAAAGCTCACAACGATGGCAGAACTCAGAGATGAAGATGAAGACTTCCCTAACGATTTTGATGGTCTTGACTTCGATAACATTCCCGGACTCCAAGCACCGACAATTAGTAGATGTACTCCTGAAGTCTCCATTCCTCCGGCCGTCCTCCAAAACATCGTACCGTCCACCGCGGCGAGTCCTGTGCCACCCACCAGGTCAAGCAGCGTTGAGGACGTGGATTTTGCTTTCCTTGCCGCTGTAGATGCGCTGGAGGCTCGCGCACTGAGCGAAATGCACCAAGGTAAGCGTCGCCGAAGATCCATTCAAAAGCTTATCAATATGCAAGGGGTTCACCCAACAGATGCTAATAGTGCGTTATTGCCGGATCTCATTGATGAATGATTGAACCTAGATAACACGTCGAAAACAGCTTTCGACTCTCCCCAAGGTGGTACGTCTGTCCCGTCTTCGTCCGCATAGATGGTGCTCTCTGTCTGTGACCATTTCCACGGTACTCATTCATCTGGAACAGAGGGCACAAGTGGCATAAACCAAGTACACGAGAATTCTATGCCGTCCACAGAATCATCCTCTACGATCAAGAAAGGAAAGAGGAAAGCAGAGTCACAGGAAGATACAGATATACAAGCTATCTTGGCGGGATACGAAACTGAGCTCACTTGCCCCATGTACGTCTATCGCCTCTGATTTTCTATTTACGTTTCTGAGACACTATTTCCGAGAAGCTGTTGCGATTTGCTGTAAGTTGAACACCCTCGAGAGATCCGGCTGCATGGTTACCGCACTTTAGTGTTGGTGCACAAGTAGCAAATCCATGTGGACATACTTGCTGCGGCGAGTGTGGCTATGGGTGGCTGGCACAGAACGTACGTATTGCATCCTTCCTGCAACGGCTTTCATAATACTTCTTTTTCAGCAATATGAGCCCACCTGCGCTGTATGTCGGTCGAGTTTATACCTCGGAAAGCCTCTACTTCCAAACTTTTCTGCCGACAATTTTGTTCGACAACACCTTCAGGCACTAGCGAGAAGTGGACGTCCAGAGTGGCAAGAGAAAGGGTATAGAACCATTGAATGGAATAAGCGAGCAGAGTTTGTGCTCATTCATCACTCCATTTTTCCAACTGTACTCATTGTTTCCAGGTCCTGGAAAAAACAGGCTGATGCCAGAGCAACAAAGGAAAAGTTGAAAGCTCCCCGCGTACGACGGCGTCAACCACGCTATTATGGGGTTGAAGACTACCCATATGTGCCCCCGTGGTTAGTTGACGATGGCATAGATGATGACGAGGCATTGATCCCGCGTGCGATACCGCGACGGGGGACTCGCTCTAGACATTGAGTGACCCGATCCTCACCGGGCAGGGCCTGGAACTTGGCATGCGCTTTCCTTACACAAGATGGACAGTATAATAATGCGTCTGGGAAGGGTGGATGTACAACGTTGAATCATGGTTAGTATAACACAAAGGATAGTGGCTTCAATAATCGTATTCGTGCTCATCATCACTACCAACATCTCGATTACTTCGCTTCTCCTTGTGCGCATAGTTGGACATTGATTGGATGACGATATCATCGAGTATTTCCGGTGGTAGGTCGTATTCAGAAGTTCGGATCACAATCGCGTACACAGCTGCATAACAGTTTCAATGCACCCCCGAGGAGAAACTGAACGTGGTCAAATACCATTCTCAATCTTCTCTAGTGACTGGTTAGTGACGACCTGCTTCTTACGAAGACCCTTGACGAAAGGTGTGAATCTGTCAAAGTCTTGATGACCGGTGAGTCCGGGGTAAGGAGTGCGCGAGAGGGAGCACATGCCGGACTTGTAGTCTCTCACAAAGTTGCACACTTGCACTGCCCGGGCGCGGCCCCCCTTGCGGGAAAAACCAGAGATGGCGAATCTCATGAGTTCCCCAGTGAGATCGGATAGGCCGAGTAAATAGTCTTCCTTGGGCAGCGGAAAGAACTGAAAGGAGAGCGCGCAGATGAGAGTGGGTACACGAATCAAATAGGCAATGTCCACGCACAGGGATGCCATGATCGTCCGACAGGGCGGTCTGTACTTGGGTAAAGCTGATCAGGGTGCCATGGCCAAGATAATGAGCGAAGCTCAACGCTTCGATGTATCTGAGTGAGGGACATCATTCGGGGGGTGAGATAGCATGTTGACGGGGTATCTACTCTTGTAGACCTGGGGAGACGGAATGGTGATGCCGCCAAAAGGAATCGCCCTGTATTTCAGGCTTGATAACCGCATAGATGTCGCGGACCTCGCGGAGCTTCTCAGTGGCACGTTCGTACGCGTGCTTTGAATGTGCGGGATCATTTTGCACGTCCTCGTTCATGATACGGTGGAGGAGGAAGATGACCTTTTTGGAGAGGTTGGTTACATCGCGACTTGCCTATGCAACGGGTAATTACGTGGTGACCTTGGTGTAGGGACCGTGGATCTACCTTTATGAGACGTTCCCGTCTGTCGTTGTGATCATCGAGCTCGAGTTGGAATCGGATGAAGACAGACTGGAAGGACATATGGAGTGACGGAGTGACGAGGGCGTGACTGCCGGCTGCCGCAGGGTCTGTTCAGACCCAAAGCTGGCCGCGCTGTCCGATGGATCCGACTTGTCAAGACATTCTGCATCCAACAGTTGTACCGATACAGTGTAGCACACAGTTTACAAGATCGCTGAAACAGACGGTCAAATCAATCCAAAGCTGCGTTAAAAGCGGCATCTTGCATCTCTTTTATGGCCCTTTCTCGTATCATCTCCCAAACTATGTTGCGCTGGAAGCGAACGTCACCCAAGCCCTCTCGTATCTCCTCCAGCCTTTCGACGTACTCACGGTCGTCGTCCTGGAGCTCTCGTAGCGTCGTCAACGATTTCTCCAGTGTGTCTTGCTGCATCTGAGGAGAGGCAAAATGGGACGGGTCGAGGATAGGCGGCCCGTCGTGTGCGTATGACAGGAAAAGCTTGTGAGCGTTCGGCACGAGTTCTGGAGAACCAGCAAGTCTGCCGTCCAGGTCGTCCTCCCCGACATTACCGTCAGCCTCCTCCCGTTTCGGTATGACCTCCTCCACCCGGTGCCTTTTGCCGGCATCTTCATTGATGACTTGCCACAATCTCCCAAGTGCCCGTTTCATGATGGCTTCGCCCTCGATGAGACTGTTGGTTGCATGCTCAAGCTCATCAAGCAAGTTTGAACGGAAAGAATGTGTTACGGAGTTATCCATCACAAAGGAAGTGAAGCTGTAATGTTGCGTCACCGGCGGTGGATATGGGGCAACGAGGGGAGGAGATGGCGAGCGCAGGTGTGGCAGCACTGGTGGCGAAGGAGAGCGTCGCTCGATGGGCAATAAGTTTCGCATGCGTTGTCGCGCTCGATCTTCGGCCTGTACGCACATAAGAGACTGCAAGGATGAAAGGAAATGCTTCACCTCCCACTCGTCCATGTTGGGCCCCCAGGCTGCTATCTTTCCTCTTCGGACCCATCTGCAACCTTTCATTGTCTTTTTCCCCCAGTTCCCACCCGAGACACTGATGTTCAGAGATTCCGTCTCGGGGTCGAATCCTTGTGAGGGATAATACCACGCGTTATGGTCGTTCAAGACGAATGGACTGTGAAGACGACGGTAAGGAGTTCATCTGCAGGATGGCTCAAGACTTACTTCGCGTCTCCTTGTATTGGTTTCTGCATCTTTGTGTTGTCTGTTGGGCTAGGAATGGTCTTCAAAGCTTCACCGACGGAGGACGTGACACCGGCAAAAACCGAATCATGTACACGAAACTACTTATGGTATTCTCCTGAACATCAGGTTACTCTATTATTCTACTGTTCATTCCGTTGTCCTTCTAGCTAACAGTTCCGGAGGGCTGTTTTGATTCTTCCGACCTGAGTTGTGCCTCCTTTTGTGCAACCCTTGCGTGCTCAAAGCTCCCCATACCCTCAAGACCCCAGTGGCTCATCATAGCTTTGTCCTAGATATACCAAGATATGTGAGGATGTGTCCAGTTCAAGTGAGGATACAATACCTCATCCCAAGGTGAGCCTAAACCATCCGAATTCTATTAGGCCCTCATAACGCATAGAGAGAGAAACTCACAAGGTGTTGTCAACATTTTTTCTCCAGTAAAGACAGCGTTGGCGCCCGCCATGAAGCACATGGCTTGCTCCGACTCGCTGAGGGTGTTTCTCCCTGCAGCGAGTCTGATTATAGTTCCTGGAAGAACGATCCGAGCAGTGGCTATCGTCCGGACTAGGATGTGGTATGAGACCGGCTGAGGCCCAAGTTAACAACAGTCAGCATCCCCGATACCGCACTTGCCTCATTGCCTTCCAACGGAGTTCCTGGGATGGGGACCAGAGCATTCACCGGGAAGGACTCTGGATGTTCGGGCATGCTAGGATGTTCACAAATAAGCGGCATACCACCCAGCGCAATGCAGACCCTCACTTCGAAACCTCATAGATAAGTCCGACTCGGTCCCGATCGGACTCCCCGAGGCCCAAAATACCACCAGAGCAAACGCTAATACCAGCTTCGCGCACTGCGTCAATAGTACCTAGCCGTTCGTCGTACGATCGCGTAGTGATAACCTAGATCAAGTGTTTCATTCCGTCGCATCCTTGAACGCCAGAACATCGTACCTTGGGATAAAATTCTCGAGAAGTGTCAAGGTTGTGATTGTAGGCGGTAAGTCCTCTGCACAGGTCGTCAACAAAACATGAATACGGGGAAGAATGGTCATAGGCGCACGCTTCCTTGAGTTGTTTCGCCTGTTCTGGGGATAACATGCCGAGCGTGGTGCAGACCTCCATCCCCATTCCGCGAACTTCCCGGACCATTTTCAGGATTTTCTCGAATCCTCGTTTCCGACCGGCAAGGTCTCTCCACGCAGCGCCCATGCAGAATCTAGTGCTGCCATTCTTTTTGGCTGTCCGTGCAGCTTCTAAGACGGGTTCGATGTCGAGCAACTTGGAGGCCTTGGTAGGCGTGGAGTATCGCGATGATTGAGAGCAATAGGAACCTGTAGCTCATTTCATGCGGGAATCCAATCGAAGACTAGGTTATCGCTTACAGTCCTCGGAGCACCCTCCCGCTGCACAACACTGATGAGAACGAATGGCCAAGGAAACAGAGCGGATGTTGCCGTACTTTTAATATTCATCAACGTGCAGAGCTGAATCTTGCCTGGGTGGTGGTATTGGCGGTGTACTGCAGCTGCTCGGAAGACGAGATCTAGCAAAGGACCATCGTATATTTTCTGGATTTCTTGGCGAGACCAGTCATGGCGGACGGTTGTAACACGGGCTAGATCAGTCGTAACAGTCGCGAGCAATCGTCGGCTCAGGGAGGGAACCAGTGCCCCACGAACGAACGACGGAAACATGAGGAGGGTACGCTTTGCGTTCTGTGAGAGAGATCCGGGTCGATATGATGACGGAGAAAGAGTCGGAGATTAGACGACCGGGTGACCGTACCCGGGCCGATGTCTACCACATATGCTAATTATCTACATATCAATGACGCCTCCGAGTCTTGTATGACCACAGAATGTGCGTAACATGGCAAGCACAAGCTCAGGTTTCACACTGGATGTTAATATAACGAGAAGATGGCGATTGGATATTCATTACAACAAATATACCGTACCAACATAACAAGAAAGCAACGAAAGTGGGAAAATGCTACACACTGTAAGGACCAGAAAACGACTGAAAACATGGATGTGGTGAATGCTATGATATAATGTTAAAATGAAGATGCTAAGATATGACAGATGTCCGTGGTGCGTGAATCATCACCGAGGGTCCGAGCATGAACAGCGTACGAAATGAAACAGATCATGAAGGGCAAAGGAGCGTGAAATGTGTGTCGAACAGGTGTCTTAGACCCGGCGCCAGGACGAGACTACGGATTTTGTCTTCGAGGGACCAGCGCCAAGCATGACACCGCCGGTCAGGACCGTGGTCTTCCCGCCGTCATAAGGAGTGACTTCAGTTTTGGAGGTGTCAACAAAGACCCGAGCTTGCCTCGCCTTCTCGCGGCGAGAGATTTTGTTGGCAGATGATGTCCCATGAGGCGCCGACGTGCAAGAGTCAGTATGGGCAGTGGATGGATATGAAAAGCATGAACTCGAGTTGGAAGAGCGAGAACTGGAACGGGAATCCGAGGAGATCGCTGAGAGCGGAGATTCGGAGCGAGCGGGGGGCGGGAAGCGGTCAATGACTGGCGTCGCCCAGGTGGGTGCGCTAACCTCGTCGGCAATCATTGCGAATATTTCGTCGTCGTCTGCGCTCTCGCTCTCGAGAAGCTGCTGAGCGATGGTCTTCGAATGAGACGTGACGTTGGAAGGGAGGATAGGAGAAACAACTTCTGGGAGCAGCTCCTCGGACCAGATGGTGACAAGCTTCGAACCTTTGCCGAAACGAACGGATATGCAGCCAGGGTCGACGAAGAAGTCGAATTCACAACTGCCAAGAGCGGCAATCCAGTCGAACCATTGGACGCCAGTTGCGAGGCAGGCAGAATAGATGGCCCGAGGGGGGAGGCAGGTTGGTGAAAGGGTGAGACAGCGGCGGCCAGAGCCACGGAGCGGCTCTTCGGGTACCCATGTTGGGGCAAAAAGGGCGGTCAGGTTAGCCTCGAGGACGAGCTGAAGCTTGATGACGGTGGCTGCGGAGTAAGAGACAATGAGGGGGCGAGTCAAGAAAGCGATGGCGTGGGTAAGGGTGACGGAGAGGCTGGCGACAGGGGAAGCCATAGTGGTAGCAATAGGGACAGAAGAGTAGAATGCGAAGGAGTTGTGAATCGCGCAGCGATGTGAGTGCGGGAGAGAAGCTCGCTGAAGGAAACGTGAAGACGTTAAGAAGAGGGGGTTTTATGTTTTTCGTACGAATCGGGTTGAAAATTGGACTGGGTGATCGAAGTGAGGCGGTGGGTGGGAACTAGTTTGGGGTCCTACAGGCTAAGACAATATGGGTCAGCGATCAGGAGGGGAGAGAATGGAACGAACCTGGCTGCAGGGGAGAAAGTGAAGTGGACGGGATTGTCAAAATCCGGATGAGGGCGAGGAGGATGGGGATAGGGTTTTATACCGGCGCGCATGGGGAGGGCGTCGCCAAGCAAGAACAAAAGACAAGGGGACCGCCGCTGAACTTGCCTTTTCCATGCACAATAACAAGTCATTTCGTTTATTGTCGCCTTTGTTCCGCTTCTCGACGCTTCCATTGCTCAGCCTGATACAGATCTATTTAATTGATTACAGCTTCGACACGTCTGGCCCTCGCCTGTTGACACGCACTACCCCCTCCTGGCAAGTGACAGCAACCAGCGTTCCTGCGCGACTATACAACTACAAACTGGTTTTAACACATCCCAACCACCCTGAAATCAACGCTTACCCTTCCGTGCACGACCCCTCGTCCATCCCCGGCGCGGGGACACAGCACCTATCGCCTGTCGTCAGTGCGGATCGGGTGAATGTTAGACCACGTGGCTGACCACATAGAGCAGACCGTCCTCGCAACGAAAACCGTCGCTACCAAACCAACGTTCACTCAACCATCATACACAACGAATTGTGTGCAGCTTACTCGTAGTACCAGATCGAGTGGTCCAGTGTAGACTGCATTCGACAACATCAGGTCCGAAGCTTGTCCGGTCGAGATAGACTCACATTCATTGCAAGAGCATCAGGCCCCCCCGGGTACCTCTTAAGTTTGAGTGTGTCCGCCGCAACCGCGATGCTACACCAAAATTAATGCTGTCTCGTGATGTTCCTGGAATCCATACAAATTAAGGTCTGACATATACGCCAAAATGCACTGCCAATCTTTCGTCAAGCAGGAACGTCGACGAGGTCGGAATACTCCTACTTTCTGGTACGGCGCCTCGTAAGCGTCCGTTTTGCCTGTCCTTGCTTGCATCCAGTACATGGACGTCAACACCCCGCGCTCATCGGTCACCGCATAAGCAGCTCTTCTGACAGCAATTGGGCCATTGGCACGCTCCTGCAGAGCCCCGGGTCACACGCAAACTATACGAAGGACTCGGATGGGGGATGCGTACCGCGGCATAAGTCAGATAGGTTTCCTTCACCTTCTGGTCAAGGCCATCTTGAGCCGCGCGACGTCGAAACAGGTCTTCTTCCAGCTCGCAATCATCTAGGTTTGGGACTCCGGAAGGTACCACCGGCCACTGGTGTGAAGGCTGCCATGGCTCAGGGCTATGGAATGAACAGAGTAGCTGGAAAATGATTTTGCCATTCTGGACTGCTTTCACGCTGCGGGTGCTGTACGAGCGACCCTCGCGCAAGCGTTCCACGAAATATATGATGGGGACAGCAGGGGATGCGCTGAGCAGGAAATAGCACTTTTTTTGTTGTAAGCACTTTAACTCGGTGTGAAATGGAGGCCCTTCGCACATGAAACGACTACTCGCAATGAGTTCTCAGACTCTGCAGAGGGGGAAACTGGGGTTGCTCACGTGGAGACCAAAGGCAGGATCGACACATTTCGTGGCAGAAACGATGGCTTGGGAGATCACTTGTCCACCGAACACGCCACGCGCACGGACTGGCACAAACAAATTCACGGAACGGAAGAGGTTCACGTCAATTTGCTCGACTTCCAGAGAGGTCGAAATCCTGGAGCTCTCGGCTTGGTTATTTCCTTCCATGCCAAAGGGATGAGACGTCAAACGAAGGCGGCGAGCTGAACGACGTGTAATCGTTTAAGTAGTGTCGACGTCAACTGCGGAAACCAACAAGCTGGCATGCGAGGAGGGATATAACATGCAAATGATGGCAAGGATGACCAGGGCCGGTGACATCCCGTCTTGTAAACACATGCCATTATATGATCTCCACTTCCACCGTGAATCCACATTCATGACAGATTTGCTGTCCGTGTCCGTCGTCAGTCGTTTCTACAAGTCCAAACGCGTGTTTGTGCTCCTGATCCTTCCTCCGCTGCCATACTCCCTCCCGAGTCCTTCTCCGTAGCTCCCTGAGTCCCTCCTCGAATTTCTTGTTCTTTTTCTTTTTCTTCTCTTCTGTCCGACGTTCCCACTCCGCATCTAGCGCTTCTGGCGAGCCCCATTTTTTCCACGCAAAGTCCTCGACTTGGCACCGAAGGAAGAGCATCATATTTGCGAATGTGGACTTGTGAGGATTTGCCTTCAAAATGTGCGGAAGAAGCTCGCGGTCCCGTAACTCGGCTAGCAGCACTTAGCACATCGAGATACTTTGCAGACATGTTTCACTTACCATCAGTGAGAAGGTAGTCCTACATCAGGCGTGTATGATGATCATGCCAACACAGAGCATGATGAAAGACATACCTCTTTGCATTCTGTTTTTGTCAGTAAACTATACTTCTCTGGGTACTGGTCTTTACATTTATTGCAAACCAGACAGCCGAATATCTTCTTGAAGGTGTAATCAATGTCAAGACTGTTGCATTCCTTGCATCTCGGATTGAGTGATGGATCGAGATACATCGCTGTGGACGGTTGGGGAGGCATCTAGCAACGATGACAAGCAAACTCACGGGGTTCAGCGCTCTGCATTGCCCGTTGTCTCTCTCTTTCACGTTCTTTGGCGCGAAGATCTTCGTCAGCTTCCTTTCCGTCATCGACCAAGAAGCCTCCTTTAGAATTGACCATCTTGGACAGATCATACTCAAAGTAGGACCCGAGACGTGAGTCCCGTTTGAGCGGCTTCGAAGTCGGCGAGGTTGAAACTGCAGAAGTCACTTCAAGGGGTCGCTTTTGGTTTGCATTTGCGACTGACGAGGATGAAGTGGCCTCTTCTTCCTGACGCCTTTGTCTTGCTTTGGCTAGTTATGATCTTCAGGGGGATGAACCTTTATAGACCAATTCATGCACACCTCTTAGTCGATTGAGTTCGAAGCGTTTCGCATTTTCAGGAGTCAAGGTTGAGGGCGTTGGGGGCGTTGAGGGTGACATTCCTTCCTGCATGTCGCATATTTCTGGAGTCAAGTCGACTTGGTCAGTGATCGTCACTACAAAGCTTATCAAGACTCTGATGACACATGTTTACTCCGCAATACTACCGCTTGAATGTACCAACCAGTACCGAATCAGTCGTCTCTCAGCTAGCTGTCCTCAGTGGAGGTGGAGTTCTCATCCACTGCCATGTCGTCCTTTGATATCTCCGAGTTTCCGTTGCCATTTCTGGTGCTAGATTCCACCACTGCCATTCCGTTATCAATCGTCGACGGGGGTTCGGGTTCGTCCGTATCCATAGCGAGTGGTGTTTTGAGTGTTTGCGAAATCAAAGTGGTGTGACCACTCGGTCCAGCGCCGTGAGTCGAGCTGGCGGATCCAGCGCTAAGAATCCCACCACCTATTCCGAATCTCCTCATTTCTCCGCTTTCGGTCTCGCTAGAGTGGCTCCTGCTCCCACGTCCTCGATCTTTGTGGTCTGCGTAATCCCTTCTACCACCTTCTCCTTCATCATCAGAATCAGAGAGCTCGCCGTCTGCTTGAATACGCGAATCAAGTAAGCGTCGATGCCTTCGGGTGTCGGGTGGTATGAGGTCTTCGTCTTGATTCATGTCGTCCATCACATCATCCATAGGCGTCTTTGGAATGTCTGACAGGGGCACAGGTCAAGAGGCGGATATCATGCGATAATTTATTCCATACCTGTCATCTGCACACTCGGGGGGCCCTTCAACCTCCGCAAGTTCTCCACTACGATGTTCTTCACCCGTTCCAAGTATCCTGGGGTGTTCATATCCTCAGTGTTCGACGACTTCACATCTAGTTCATAATCCGGCCCAAAATATTCATAGTATTCATTGACTGGTATTTCTTTTGGTGTTTTTGTTAGTTCCAAGTTATTGAGTTTGGGTGCGTTGTCTCGTACCAGGTCCTAGCTCAACTCCGGCAGCCAACCCTGTCTCGTATGCCCATGCACGACTAACGTTTCGCATCGTATATCCCCCTCCCCCAAGGAGCAACAGCGGCTTATTGAACGACTTGACAAACTTGACGCAATTTGCATGCCCTAACGGATGCTCAGTTTACAACATGTATATGGTGCTTTGAGGATCCTACCTCTCATAGAAAGATTGAGACATCCAAGCTTATCCCCTGATAATGAATCCGTGCCACATTGTAAAACGATTGCTGAAGGATCATACGATTCCATCACTTGTCGTATTATCTGCATTAAATCAACATTTGTAAGCTGACATTGTTCTACAACGTTGCTCACGGGCTCAAAGACAGATTTGTAGTTCTCGTCCGAGATACCATCTCGCAATGGAAAGTTCAGAGCATAATGTTTCCCCTTCCCAATGCCTACATCCTGTTTGATTCATAGGAAGCTTATAAGCGTAATCTCAAGAAGAGGATGCTTACACGAAGTTCACCGGTTCCGGGAAAATATTCACCATACTTGTGGAAACTAACTGTCATGACACGATCTGTAGTGTAGAACGCTTCTTCCACACCATCGCCGTGATGGACGTCGATGTCAATGTAGAGCACGCGCGTGTGGTACCTAATACAATGTAGAGTGGTTTGTTTGAGTTCTCATCTAAAAAGTGCGACCAGACTGACCGGAGCAGTTCTAGTATGCCGAGGACAATATCTGTGGGGTTGAGTTAACTGATGTGCCACTAAAAGGAAATAGTTTACGATATACCGTTGACATAGCAAAAGCCACTAGCTTCACTCTTCTTTGCATGGTGCAGTCCGCCAGCCCAGTTGATAGCAATGTCGCACTTGTCCCGGCTTAGGCGAGCAGCGCCCTCTAACCCAGCACGTTAATCAAATAGAGCCTTCTAAGCTGTAAAACTTGACTAACCCATAGAACCCCCAGCGGATATAGAGCAATAGTCAAAGAGCCCATCAAAAACGGGGCAATCATCGCCAACATTATCTATTACATGGTGGGACTTTAGGGCGAAAATGGGTTAATCGGACGTGACCTTGTTAGACTTACACTTATGTTGTTCTTTAATGTACGAATTCATGTTGCTGGGCGTTATCCTACTGAGAAAATCGACATACTCGTCAGAATGGAACTGTGTCATCTCGCGTTTTGTTGCGGGTTTTGCACGCTATAGCACGGAGAACGTCAAGCTCGAACAGAATAGCTCTGTACACTCACGAAGATTTCCATCTTCTTGTATAGTCCGTAGTTCATGACAAGAGAGTGACACATCCGTATTCGAGTGGGCTTCATCCTGGCAACGAAAAGCCATTCGAGACCTGCTCACGAGAAAGTACAGAGCATGGGATACATACGGGTGCCCAGGACCATAGTGAAAGCCCCCGATATCCGAGTCGAAGAAATAGCACTGGAGGCCAACATTCATTCGGAAGGAAGGGTCATTGAGGCCCGGCCAGCACCTACGATGAAGGAGAAACACATACGACTCGCTTTTTTTGGACTTCGCCGTCAAGCGGAAACGTACTCTCCGACATCTTCCGTAGCGTTGATGGATGTGGTTGCAGCAGTTACAAGATATGAGATCTGCAATATTCTGGTTGTACCTCCAGGGTTGGTACTAAATACTCACGTGCAAAACTCAGGTTGGGCGTTGGAACATCAGGCACTCAGAAAGACCCAAGGATAATCGATCATCGATCAATCGTGTTAGACTAGTGCAGGAATAAACATATGCTCGGTAATGTAGGTTTGACAATCCACATCGATCAAATTTTAGCTTTTCCCAGTGGAGCGTCACTCCCTCTGTACACCAGGGTGGAGGGAGCAAAACCGAAATCGTCTGGAAGAAATATGTCCTGTGCAAGAGTCAGTAATAAAGATAACGCGCAGCAGACGTAGAAGCGAACAAGTTCCCCAGCTATTGCGCGGACCTATGGGGTAATTTCAGAAAGATGCATGACTGACTAGATGAGGGAGACTGTTCCTTACCATGGACCAATGATGGACTGCATGCAGCGCAGCAAACCATAACTCCACGGGAAATGTCAGTCAGACAGCTTCATAGGCTGATTTTTTTCCTCACTTCTCTGCCAAAGGTGGTTTCGAAAGTATGAGAGAAGGGTGTGACGGCATTTAAAGTGATGACCTGATCGAGTGTAATTGAAGGGGACGCTTCGAGCTCTTTAAAGCGTGATATCACGGAGACCAACGCATTATGAGCTTCGGAAAGGCTGCTCTCCATGGGTGTGTTGCGGCTGCGCACATCGTAAGACAAAACGTAGGGTTGGTTTCCAATTACACAGTCAATCAGAAGAATGAAGTGGTCCCGTGCATGGCGTAAGTGTTTTCCTATTGAAAGCATCACCGATGTTAGAGCGAGAACGGGGAATGTGGGCAAACAGGTTACCGATGGTTGAGCCAGGGAGATATTTGGACTGGACCGTGAGCTGGTTGTTGTCCGTCAGGACATTGTCGACGAGATCAACTGCTTGTTGCAAAATGGTGGAAGAGACGAAAAGGAGCTCCGATAATTGCGATGGGTGTGGATTACGATCGACATCGGCACGACTGGGGCCTGGACCAGGCTTTGTCGACTCGGACATGGCTGACTGCACTCAAGGACATGATCGAGCGTCTGAATCATGTGGACACGGGGTTGAAATATGGAGGATAAATAGGTGAACACTAGTCTGGCAGTGTGTTTTTGTCGACATAAACCTCGAGGACAGCGTTCATCTGTGTCTAACAACGAGAAGTAGCATAAATATTCCTTGAGCCAAATTTCAGATAGCCCACAAGACAAGGATAGGCTGCCCGAACTCAAGGCAAGGAGTCTCGTTCTGCCAGAGATGTTCCCAAACCAACCAAGTGGTGGATCAGAGACAGGAAGGTCGTCAGCAAATCCGCGTCCACCGTCGTCGTCGCTCTGGTCGTGACATGCACAAACCGGCCTGGCCTTCCTCACAATTCGCTGATGTAAGCATTTCTCCGAGCCTGTGCCCGCTCCTCCCGAGCCGAGATCATCATTCTTTTCTCCTCATCCACCATATGCTTGCTTCAGTCAGAAAGACGGGCTCCCTTGCTCGCGTGAGTACGAGCCCACATACCACCCTTGCGTATTCTGACCATGTTTGCAACCTGTTTCTTCAAAGGCCATCCGTGCCGGCCAGCGCCGTTTTCTCTCCATACACGAGTACCAGTCCGTGAACCTCCTCAATGCAGTATGTGGACACCATTGTCTGTTTCACTCGGTTTGCTGACCTCACCTCTAGTATGGTATCCCGACTCCGAAGAGCATTGGCGCAAAGAGTCCGGATGAGGCCTTCAATGTCGCGCAGAACTTTGGTATGTCCTCGTCGTTTCAGGCCGTGAGAGACAGGGAGCCTGAATGTTGTGAATTGTTCGCTTACAGGCACAGACAAACTGGTCATCAAGGCCCAGGTCCTCGCCGGCGGCCGAGGCAAGGGAGCTTTTGACAATGGATTCAAGGGAGGTGTGCACACCATTGACACGTATGTCCTTTTTTGTGTAGACCTCGTTCATACTGACTGGGCGATAGTCCTGAACAGGCACGGGAAGTTGCCAGGCAGATGATCGGTGCCAACCTGATCACGAAGCAAACTGGTTCCGCTGGCAGGATTTGCAATGCTGTTGGTTCCAATTTCGTTGTCGACTTCATACTACTCATCGTTGTTAGGTTATGCTTGCTGAGCGACGGGATCCCGCTCACGAGTACTACGTTGCAATTCTTAACGACCGTGTCACTCAGGGCCCTGTTTTGGTTGCATCCAGTCAAGGTGGGATGAACATCGAGGAAGTGGCTGCAAAGGACCCTCAATCCATCATCACCACTCCAATTGATGCGGAGAAGGGCGTCGATCCTTCTGTCGCTTTGGAGCTTGCAAGGACACTCGGATTCAAGGACGCAACAGCTCAGAAGGAAGCTGCGGATATATTTGTGACCTTGTACAAGCTCTTCAAAGACAAGGATGCTACCCAGATTGAAATCAACCCCATGGCCGAGACCACCGATGGCCATGTTCTTTGGTATGTTGGCGCTCCCATACGTGTGTAACTCTGCTAGAATGTTGTTGTCGTAGCATGGATGCCAAACTCGGCTTCGATGACAATGCTGAATTCCGGCAGAAGGATATCTTCGACCTTCGTGACATTTCTCAAGAAGAGCCCTCCGAGGTTGAGGCACAAAAAGCCAACTTGAACTTTATCAAACTTGATGGTAGCATCGGCTGCTTGGTTAACGGTGCAGGCTTGGCCATGGCTACCATGGACGTGCTAGCACTACACGGTGGAAATCCCGCCAATTTCCTCGATGTCGGAGGGTGAGGAATCCATCTCCCGCATCACATAACACTGTTCATCTTTGTGCAGCGGCGCTACTCCCGAGACCGTCAAGAAGGCATTCGAAATTCTCCTAACTGACCCTAAGGTCAAGAGTATTTTCATCAACATCTTTGGAGGCATCATGAGATGTGATTACATTGCCGAGGGTGTTATCCGCGCCACCAAGGAGCTTGGCCTCAGTATCCCACTAGTCGTTCGACTTAAGGGCACGAAGGAAGCAGAAGCAAAGCAGTACGTGCCCATTCTTATTATTGACAGCACAAGCCTCGCTGATCCTTTTCTTAGGATGATCAAGGATTCCGGTCTCAAGATCATACCCTTTGACGACCTCGACCCAGCTGCCGAGAAAGCTGTCGAGTTGGCACACGCTTAGAGTAGATATAGAGTACCCCGTTTACCCTCTAATGATTATTTTCATCCCGTATCTGGGCTGCGTTAAATCGCTCTGTTGGGTGGGATGAAGTTGCATTCAAAGGAAACAGAAATATCAATATATCATCCGACTGGACATATGTAATGCGAGCACAAGTATTTACCATGATGGCCGAGAAAAGGGAACATGTGTGTACACGGGCTGTGGAGGAATATGACTCTGTGACTGAGATGGTTGTTGCATATGAGGGGCGCCAGACATGCCCTCTGAACGACCCTGTCCCCGCTCTGGGGGACCAGAGTTCATGTACGGAGGACGGTGCCCAGAGGCAATCATTGCAGGTGGATGCATCAACACTGGGCTACCGTTATACATTGGTACGTTCGCTGGTGCGGCATGGTGCATGACCGGACTTAGCATAGGCATTCCGCGCGGACGTGGCGGCGCCGAGCCAGTGGGTGGCACGCTTTGGGGAGAAAGACCAGACGCGTAAACGGGATGGACTGGGGTTGGTGCCGGATATGCTACCATTTGGGTAGGATAATGGGGAGGGCCGGGCCGGGCCGTATTGTTGTTCTGGGGGGTTTGCATAGGCACCCACATGGGCTGATTGAACAACTGAGGATGTCCATTCATGGGGACTCGCGGTATGGGGCTTGGCGCGGCGGGAGGAGGATACAGTACAGTAGGGCTCGGGGAGTGCGCAAGCATTGGCGACGAGAATGCAGCAAAGTGGGGACGCATTGCAGCACTAGGGGCCTGAACGGGGGTTGGGTAGTTGAAAGTCGGAGGGCGCGTGACTGGGCCGTTAACAGCGGTTGGCGACAGAGGCGGGGGTCGATGAGAGGACACATTAGGAGGGGGGGGAACCTGCTGGAATGCACGGGTTACATCGTGAAGGGATATTTTCAGGGCCACTGCAGCACCAGTTGGTGGCGGCGTTTCACCATCTTCGGATTTGACTTCTTGAATAGTGAACGGCAATGCAGTGAGGTCGTCAGCAATACCTTCCAAGGAGTTAACAGCAGACACTTGTTCCTTGTCTGCAGTTTGGGACCAGACAGCCTTGAGATGTTCTGGATCAGGTGCCCTGGCGGGTGAATCTTTGCTAGAAAAACTCAATGGCGACTTCGTCCAGGTAGTGCTGAAGGATGCAGATGCTGGAGTACGCAGTGACCGTTCCATCTACAAGAAACGTAAGCTGACAGCAATGCCGTGAATCAATTTGAACATACAGATTCCTCTGAAACTTCGTCGTCTGCTTGTGTGGTCAAGCTTAGAGTAGGAAGGTGCATGCCGTGCTTTACTTCATCGACACTAGGACTCGCGATTGCATCAGGCCCCTTGGATTCCGAGGGGACTGTTGCTGGTGAAGCCTCAGCAATCGATGAGGACAAAAGCATACTCGATTCTGGCTTGGAAACTTGCAAAGCTTCCTCCAGCTCACTGGTTACTGTAAAATTGACGATAGTCTTTGAGTCCTGGAAAGACGGGCCGGGGTCACGATAAAACCCAACTGCTGAGCCCGTTGGCAACTTTGGCTGTGTCCTCTGGCGTACCAAGCAGGGTTCTGATTTTATGGACACCCCTTGTGTGACGTTGGGCTCAGAGGGACGCGATGTAAGTTCCGGAGGTGGAGAACAACTCGTGACATCTAAAATGGGCGGTGTTTCGTCTAAGAGCTTAGATTTCTGAGTAGTGGAGTGAACGGGTCCCCTGCGCCATGTGGGAAGGTCGTCGACTGCCTTCGAGCGACCAGGTGCTGTATTGATTTTTGGCAACCCTGAAGGCAGGTTCACCTTGGGCAGAGAAGCCGGGTGCGTGCGGGTGGCCCTCGGTAACTGAACTCTATACCTAAGTTTGTTACCTTTGCCTAGAGGGGGACGCTTGAATAGAATATCGTTCACCGACAAATCTCGCTTGTTCATCCCGTCAACGGGTGGATCCCAAGATAGAGTGTCAAAGCGAATAGGACTGGACGAATTTTTCAGCAGATGGAATTGCCGTTTGGGAATTGCGTCAACAGGCCGTAAAATCATCGGCAGCTTGACAACAAGAGTAACTGGTCGAGGGGAACAAGGGGGGTCGGAGCAAGTGGGACCAAAAACTTCTTGGTCTAGATCTTGCTGAGGTTGTCGCAGGGCTGGAGGCAACCATTTGGCATCTTTCGACAACGTTCTGATTGAGGTCGAAGGTTCCAGTACCCGGACTTTTGGTTTAGAAACACCAGACTCGTTTGATGAAGCGCCCCTTCCTGCATCGA
>Ga0307508_10001337_pt1 | contig 27903 bp, 35 predicted proteins | sample 9_EM_MG_FD_203089 | JGI IMG/M metagenome (GOLD analysis project Ga0307508, IMG submission 203089) | Populus trichocarpa ectomycorrhiza microbial communities from riparian zone in the Pacific Northwest, United States - 9_EM | ecosystem: Host-associated > Plants > Roots > Unclassified | place...
ACAAGCAAATTGTAGATGGTGATGACATACATCTTCGGCATCTCCATCGAAGTTTCCCATCGACACCAGTGTACTCTTCTCCGTTTTCGGCTTGCCACACCCAACTTGTCCGTTTTCGTGAGAATCCAGCAGACACAGTAGAAAAGGAAGACGTGACAACGGATGTAACATTTGTCATTGCGCTGCTGCCCATCGGTGGGGAGAGTAATTCGGGATCGACAAGGAGTTGTCGCTGGGAAGCCGAATCCTCGGGGCGAAAGACGATATCATCGAGTGCTTCGTCTTCAGCATAGGCATCGGTACTGAGATCGCTGTTAGGCATCTGACCGGTGGGTTGGGTGGGTTGGGTGGTGCCAATGGGATCGATGTCTGGCGAGCCGGATGGAGACGGCGGTAGGCTCGGAGGCAAGGGAAAACCCCCTGTTGAACCAGTAAGTTTAGCTAGAAGAAGTAAGAGACTGGAAAGTGTCTACGGACAGTATGTGGTTGCAGAGGCGTTTCCTAGTATCAGCGATACTGAAGACGACGACGGTGTGGAGTTCTGAAAACAATATCACGGGGTTTTTTTATGCTAGTAATTTTGACATTGACTAAGCGCCATCGCACTGCGGATACGCCAAGACTGCCAAGAGCGGCGCTAACCACTTTCAATAAGAGGACTCTTATCCGAGATAATATGGTAGGATTCCGTCCCATTCATCAATTTTGACGGGCAGCCATTATGTCGAGGAACATCTATCTTCTGGAGTAAATAGAAAAAAAAACCCTCCTACTCCGAATCATCACTCTTACCGAATTGAAGGAGCTGCCCACTTAGAATTGTGGATATGCACCAGTTGGATAGGGAAACCGCCCGCTCCATGATGGATCTGTCTTCATCAGTAATGGGTCACCTCCCCTTCAACTACTCTTACCGGCTGAAACCTCTAGTAGTAGTAGTAGTAGGTGTGGCACCGCGATGACTAACTGAGATATCTGGGCACGGAAATATATGCGCTAGCTAGCGAGCGTATGTTGTGAAATACACATACGCTGCGGGATATACGCTCGCAAAGAACAGGCCCTTATTGTGTTTTTTTATTCATACTCGCATGTAGCCTATCTAGACTACATATGCGCACTCTTTATACAGGCATCCCATCCACTGTCCGCACGGTGGCGGCATGTTGCTAGCTGCCCTTTTGGGGTCCTTTTCAAGCGGCCATGACGCTAAATTTTAGCGTGTGGCGCAATGACTGGGTGTGGTTGCCAGCTGGCCGAATTTGGTGTCGCTCCCTTTTTTATTTTTTATTTTTTATTTTTACCCCTAAAAAACACCATCCCCCATCCACACAACGTTCCCACACAAGCGATCCCTTGTCGACCAACTATCACTTAACTACAACACTTTGCTCATTGCTCGTGCATTCGGTGCCCGCCTAGTCTACTCGCTCGTGTCCGCTCGTGTGCGCTGCTCGGAACCCCGTCGCTCGCGTACCTGTTGCTCGCGGCACCTGGAGCCCTGGCAGCCAGTCTCGTTACATACAACACGGTTCTCCAATTTTTTTGCTACTTCTAATTTTTGCTTGCTTGCTATTGCTCGTCGAAGAGACCGGCTACTATATTTTTATAAAACAAATAATTGCAACTCCCAAGGTCTATGCCTTTCTAAAATCTCCGATCGTGAATTTACCAATGGCGCAACCACTTCCTCATCCACGTCCGTGTGATTATCTGTTGCTCGCGATTTTCCCAATAATTCTCCCCCATCAATATACCAGTTGTAGGCGCAAGATGTAAGCGCTTTGTCACATTATCGAGGTGAAAAATATGTCATGTAAGATAATAACGATGAGAAAATCTACTAATCAGTAAAATTCACGTATTAATTTGAAGGAAAATGAATACCGGCAAGAACACTTTAATTTTCATCATACCGGTGTTCCTTCCTCCTAATGGCACCGCGTAATGCACTGAAAATTTATGGCGCTGCATAATGTTCTCGGTTTCCGTCAAAAAATCAACGGTTGTACAGACCTTTTCACCGTACAACTGTTCTAAGCATGGCCGTGATGGTGTTTGGTTTTCCGTTCGAGAGTGACAGTAGGATTTGGTCCGAGGAGGTGACGTGTCAGGTTGACTGTAACCGAACACTGATCTTTCTCGCGGATACCGCTGGTTCTTCGTTTGATCTGGTTCTCTTCGGCTTGTGGTTTGGCGGCTGCATGTTTGGCTCTTTTTCACACGGCATTTACCATGTTCAACCTCTTCAGCCCCTTTCTGCTGTAACTTTTTGTTTCGAAACCTATAAACGTTACTAACGGCTAGATATCGTTGAACTCCGCAATTGGTAGAATAACAGGCTTTTCTAACTGGAAGAGTTTCGTCTTCCAATGTGACGCGTCTTTGGGGAGGGGAAACATACTAGAAGACATTCTGTTGAATGAAATGGTATCTAGGGATTGGTAGCTGTCACGGTATAATATGTACAATGAAGCATTCGCGTAGGTGGGATGACCCCTTTTTTAAAAATCCCCTTTTTTAATCCCCCTTTTTTCCCCGTTACTAATGCCAGCTGAGTTGTCGCAGCCACACGCTTATTTTTTAAGCTTAGCGTGGTGGCCGCTTGAAAAGATTCCACCTTTTGTCCTCCGCCCAGGCTTGTCCCAATAAGGTGAAGTGCGCGCCAAGGAAATTACTAAGGGAAGGGAATCCGGTCCAAGGAAAGAACAGAGGAAAAAGGAGCCCGAACAGAAAGAACAAAAGAAAGGCGCACCCGTCCCCTACTCCTCATTTTCGGCGGATGCTATTGAGGGCGGCGTTGGTACGAACAGCGGAAGCTCCTCCCCGGCACTCGGCTCCTCCGCCTCCACCCTCCGCTCCTCTTCCCGCTCCTTGCTCTCCCAAAGCTCCCACTCTGACACATCGCTTCCCGCTACTTCCTCAGCCGGGACCAGTCTCCCTACATCCGTAGTGGAGAGGAAGTCTAGTACCGCCTGACTGCATCTCCTATCGGCCAGGAGTCCCAGATCTTCCACCGGCTCTTCATCCTCACCGTCTCCTCCAGCACCTCCGCCCACAGTATCTTCTACTGGGGCTTCTACTCGGGGTACTCCTTGAGAAAGGTGGTCCCGGGTCTGCGTCTGGTACCGGCACCACCAGCACTGAGGAAGAACAGGCCCTTAGTGTCTGCACAGCGGAGCTAACTCAGCTGGCCCACTTGGCAGTGGGGCTCTCTCCGACGAACTGCCGGAAAGACATGACGGCCTGCATTCAGTCGGTCGCGACGCATGCGAGCAGTGACAAAACAAAAATAAAACAGCTGCGTCTGTGGAAAGGTGCATCGGCGTGGCAGTAGTTTGTTGTGATCACGTGCGCTTGTTACCCGCCCGAGTGGCATCACGGACCCGCGACGAGCCGGTGGACTTCACCGCCGCTGTGGCAATACGACACTCCCGGTACGCCCGGAACTGCTGCTTCGGATATCGCTGCCCGGTTTAGCGCGGCTCCGACGTCCGCGGAACGCGGCGGCCGGCCAGGAGCACGCCGTCATGTGACCGCACTCGGCCCGTACGCGCGCTCTTGCCGACGTCAGGGCAGAGGCGGAATACACGGATGAGCTATGTGGGTGTTAGGGCTTGCCGCCAGTGCCGTCTCCTCTCCTGGGCCACCACTGTGGTGGACCGGACCGGGGAGGCAAGGCTTCTATTCGACATGGGCTGTACGAGGTTTCGCCGATTTCTCCCTGCGGAATTCACCGTCCGTGTTATGCGCACCTGGATATAGCTAGCGATTGTGCGTTTATCGCCCTCGCTCGCGAAGGGACAACGGTGAAAATCCTCCATGAGCCCCAAGTAGAAGGCCGCACAATGTCCTGTGGGCTGATGTGTGGAAGGAAAGTGGGAGACGGAAGAGCCGGTTCAAGATCTGGGGCCTTATCGCCGATGTGAGGTGCAGCCAGGCGGTCCTAGACTTCCTCTCCACTACTGATGTGGGAAGGCTGATCCCGGCTGAGGAAGATGTGGGAAGTGTGTCGGAGTGGAAGCTCCGGGAGCGCAAGGAGCGGGAAGAGGAGCGGAGGTGGACGACGCATGGTATGGCAGGGGGAAAAAAGGAGCCTGGCGGACGGTCTTCGGTCGCGATTCGTTCTATGAGGCTTGGCCCGCCTGCACGTCCTTCCTCACCCGGTTGGTCAATTCGATTTTGCGGGCACGGTCGTCGATTACCATCATCTCACATCTGCACACAGACAAACGACCATCGCAACTATTCCTTGTCCGAATCAACTGCTCGCCGGACCTCATCGTCGCCAAAATATACGACCCCTATTTCTTCGACCCTGGTGAAGCACTATTGACGCACTTGGTCAATTACACGCGCAACCCATACGAGACGGAAGTTTCTGTCTACCGCTTCCTCGAGCGACAGCATCACCTCCGATTACCGGTTCCGAAGTATTACGGATCCTTTGAGTCGTGGCTCTCCGGCCGGCCAGTCTATGTGTTGCTCATGCAGTACATCCCCGGAACTGCACTGCGTGAGCCACCGAGATATCAGGAGAAGAGACGTATTCTCGCGTCCGCCATCAGGGTAGATTGGGAATTGCTACGCGCCGGAGTCCGACAAGGTGACAACGCGGGGTGGAACTACATTTTGCGCGACGATGGGACAGTGGCGATGGTGGACTTTGGTGTCGCATATTTGCTGGATAAGGATAGAAGAGTCAGAGCGAAGGATGATATGGTAAAGAGGTGGTCTTGTAATCATGACTTTCAGTCGGCGGGGTGGAATGAATTTCAGGAGGAGGGTGGTGATCCGGAGGCGGAAATCAGGGCTTGTTTGGAGGACGATAGGAATGGTAATGTGGCCGAATCGCAATGAAGTGCATTCGTATGCGAATTGCGCCAAGCTCATTGCTCCAGATTTTCTGGTCGGATCTGTTTGTTCGATATCCCGAATCACTACTGGTCTCACGTGACCCTTCACTAAGTAGCTCAGCCTTTCGACCCCGCGGACATCCGGTTCTTCCGCTGCGAGCTTCGCCCACTCATCGGCCTTCTGGTTTCCTGGAACCCTTGTGTGCCGGACACCACCGGATTTCCGTAACACTGAAATGTTCTTCCTCGTCTAAAGCGCGTATTTTTGGCCGGCGCCGGGCTCCTCCGAGGCCATCCGTCTAATAAGCTTGGCCACGGACAAATAAAATATTGTGGGCAGCCTAGAGTATGCTGGTCGACTAGCGCCAACTTAGCGCGCTAGTGCCCGACCACCGACGCGCTCTCAAGGAGATTGCCGGTATCCGAATGGAGGGTATTGTGGGGGGATTTAGGCTCTATGGCTTCATTGCGTTAGGTTCGGTTGCTGCACTTCATTAGGTTCGGTTGCTACATTGCAGTGGGTTATGGTGGATCATTGAGGGATTGGGATCCGCGGGTTCAGGGAGGATTGACCATCCCATCTGTATATGTATAGCGGGGCGGAACGGGGTTGGTTCTTTATCCTGTACATCATCCTCCTAGCTGGATTTTTTTTTTTGTTTAATCATACTCGCATTCAGCCTATCTAGACTATGGCGGCGTACATTTTATCCGTTTTTCCCGTCCGCTGTCCGCGCGGTGGCGGCACGTTGCAAGCTCCCCTTTGCCCTCCGCCCAGGCCTTTCCCGAGATGATTTAGGAACCAAAGAAATGACAAAAGAAATCGTTGGAGGACCTCCGCCTAGTCCTCCCTCTTTCCTGCGGAAACCACGAAGGAAGGGGTGGGGAGGAACAGCGGTAGTTCCTCAGCCTCTGCCCCAACTCCTCGGCTCCAGCCTCCTCTCTCTACGGGCTGACACGCCCACTCCCTATCTCACCTCTCCTCTGCCTCTCAGTCTGAGCGCTCGGCTCCGACCCTTTTTTGGGTTTGCGTGCTTTTTGCGGCCTGGCGTCCCTGTTCCCGCCGATGAAGACGGTCACAGAGAAGCCGCCCCTGCCCCGAGCTTTATCAGCCCAGGATGGGACGCCCACCTCTCTTCCAGATCCTGCCCCTCTCTTCTCCCCTTTCCCGTTGCGCTTCCTCTCAACCTTCTTTCATCCCTCGTCCGTGTCGCCATGGCGAGGTGCGGGCCCTGCGGCCGTGGCAGACGTTGATGGCGGAGGTTGCGCGGGGTCGGTTTCCACATCCGCATGCTCCGAGTACATGAGAGTCGGTGTGGGGGAGGTATCCCTCAGTTGCTTCGCCGGCTGGTGCGGGGTTTGAGGCCCCGTCCATTTCCGCTTTGGCCGCGGAGGTGGTATCGATGGAGGAGGCGGCAGCGGCTGTGTAGCTGGCACTGGCGTTTGCTTCCGGAGTGCCCGGTTCTCCTCTGTGAGCTTATCGATTCGCTCACTCATCGTAGTCATAAGGACCTTGAGGTCCTTCATCTCGCGTGCTGTCTCTTTTGCCGCTGACAGAAGAATTTTGACGGCTGCTGACTGCTTCCCGATGTCGTCGCATACGATCGCAATCTCGGAGCGGAAGTAGGACTGAAGCGTTGTTGTGAGCAGTTCGAGGTTTTGCAGGACAGTCTGGGAGGCGATGTTGCCATCGCTTCCGACGTCGGAACGATCCTCTTCCTCCATAGGCAGTGATGCTGGTGGAGGGGAGGCGGTGCACTGGCGAGCCAGATGACCGAGGCGACCGCGTGTGTAGCAGTTGCGAAACGACATTTCAAGAGGGGTAGAAATGAAGTCGAAGTACAGTTCACGATGCTGGAATCAGCGAATAGGAACACGACATGCGCTTAGCGTCTTGGCGAAACTATGATGCGAGTGTGTTGTAGCGAGGATCGTTGTCCTCCCAGCTGGACAGAATCAGACAATCATTGGGTAACGCCAACACCCACCCACTGTCTCTTCTTTCCCCCTTTGGTTCTCTAAATCGGGCCTGGCATAGGTCCTTCACTATGGAGTGTTGAAAGCAGAAATTTAAAGGTGAAAGCGGCAAGAAAAAAATCCCAATACGGAAAACAACCAAAAGAAACAGACAAAAGAAAAATAAATAAACCGGAAACACGCAAATACAACATTGGCAATCATCAAATATCACTTTCCAGTCTTAACAGCCTACTATCGCACCCTACGGTCGGCGAATCCCCCAGGGGACCGGTACGGGGTAAGGAGGATGCCCCCACCCAGGTCCCTGGCCAATCTGAGGAGGGAAATAGCAGAGAAGAAGTGGGGCGAAGCAAGGAGCTGGACTGAAGAGCGGGTCAGGAGAAGGAAGTACAAGCTGGCAAGAGACCAACGGCCAAACCGGATGGTGGAGCGAGCGCCAAAGCACCTGGCGGGACGCTTTCACCAACTCCGAACGGGGCACTGCCACACTGGGCAATACCTGGAATGGACGAGAAACGCAGACAGCGCGGCCTGCGGGTGATGCCAGTACCGGACACAGACGAGGGAACATTTGTTCAAGCACTGCAGGAAATGGAAGCGACAGCAGAAGGTCCTGTGGGCGGAAGTACGAAAGGAGACAGGGAAAGGGAAGGACAGCCATGCGATCCGAGACCTATTCGCAGATGAGCGGTGCACGAGCGCCATCCTGGACTTCTTACGGACCACAGAGGTGGGGAGCAGGGTGGGACCTAGAGTGAAGGCGACGGTGGCAGGAGTGGGCTGAGAGACAGGAGGGGTGAGAAGGTGGAAGTAGGGCAAGGGCGCGTTGTGTTTTCTTTCAGTTTCAGTGGGAAGGCCAGGCGGGGGCAGGGGGAGTTACCGCGGGCCGTCGGCGGACTGTGGGAGGTCGCGGCGGACGGTGAACAGGAAAGGACTGTATATAATATCGTCATGATCCAGTAGGGTCGCACACGATTAATGAATCATCATCATCATCATCATCGGCGAATCCCCCAGCCTCACCGAGATCAAATTGGTCGGATACAAATAATAAAAGGAAAGAAAAAAACCGGCGAATCCCCCAGGCTTTTCAAAGAGTGTCCTTTTCTCTCTAAAAGATATCCATCATCTCCTTGAACAGCCCTTCACCTCTATACTGCTTTGCCTATCCTCAGGCGCCCCTCCTTACACCCAATCGGGTGGAGGCGCGCCAGTGGGCAGGAGGGCGGACCTCCAAATCGAAGTACCGCATGCCAAAGAGCCAGAAGCCCGATGGCGTGGTGGCCGGTAGCACCAAGAGGCTCGCTTCGCGGTTCTACCAGATCAAGACGGGGCACTGCTTGACTGGGCAGCACCTCAATTGGACGAAGAGCCGACCCACCTCGCAATGCTGGTGGTGCCGGTACCGAACGCAGACCCGGGACCACCTCTTCAAAGAGTGCCCCGAGTGGAAGTCGCAGCAGAAGACCCTGTGGGCGGAGGTGAAGAAGGAGACTGGGAGGTGGAAGGACCGGTGGAAGGTGCGGGACCTTCTGGCGGACGGGAGGTGCAGACGGGCGGTACTTGACTTCCTATCCTCGACGGATGTGGGAAGACGGGTGCCGGTCGAGGCTGAGGACGACACGGTGAGCGCGGTGTCGGAGCTGGAGTTGCGGGAGTGGATGGAGGAGCAGGGAGCGGGGGCCGAGGAGGCGGGCGACGGGGGGACACCACTGTTCATCCCCACGCCCAAATTCATGGCGTCCGCAGGAGCGGTGTAGGCGGTGCGCGATGTTCTCCTTTCCCTTGCTCTTTCCTTTGTCTTTCACGCTCGCTTTTCTTTCTTTTGTCATTCCCTTGGTGCGCTTCGCATCTTCTTGGGACAGGCCTGGGCGGAGGGCAAAAGGGGCGCTTGCAACGAGCCGCCACTGCGCGGACAGCGGACAGGAAACGGACTGTAAATAGTCTCGCCATGATCTGATAGGTCGCACGCGAGTAATGAATAAACTAAAAAATAACAAAAAACCTTACACCCAATCAGGTGCAAAGGCGTGTGACCCAGCATTACAAATCCGCTTCCTCTTCGTACCTCCAGCTCTGCAACCATCACCTCGCCCGACTCTCCAATCCCAGCTCACCGCCCAAAAGCTACCATTGCCTACAAAAATGAAAGGAGAGTCGCACTCTCCAACGATCCAAATGAAGGAAACCCGACAACCAAAAGCTACAGAGTATGGAATAGGACAGTTTCACATGCGAGTACCCCTTTCGTGGCGGAACTAACGAGGCATCCCCGGAACTAAATCGACCACCTCTATCAACGTATGCGCCCCATTTCCGCACTGATCAGCAGAATTAGGTGACACTCGCAACCCTCTTGGCGGCGTTGCGAGTCTCGTCGTGGTCTTCACCGTACACTTTCTTGTAGCCGTCCCGTGCTCGCCGGAAGTAGAGCAACCTCATGTCGTGGTTCCCTTGTTTTTCAAAAAGCACGCCCATGTTGTAGACTGTATCGAGAGTGCTGGGGTGGTCTTTTCCGAGGGTCTTCTCTTTGCCGTCGAGTGCTCGTTGATACCAGTCCAGGGCCTTGCCATGATCCCCTTCCACTAGAAAAAGATTGGCGATATTGTTGACTGTATTGAGAATGCTGGGGTGGTCTTCTCCGAGGATCTTCTCTTTGCCGCCGAGTGCCCGTTGATACCAGTCCAGGGCCTTGCCATATTCCCCTTGCATTCCAAAAACGCTGGCCATGCCGTTGACTGTTTCCAGGGTGCTGGGGTGGTCTTTTCCGAGGGTCTTCTCTTTGCCGTCAAGTGCCCGTTGGTACCACTCCAGGGCCATGCCATAGTCCCCTTGCAATTGGAAATCATTGGCTATGTTGTTGACTACCGAGAGGGTGTTGGGGTGGTCTTTTCCGAGGTTCTTCTCGTAGCCGTCAAGTGCCCGTTGGTACCAGTCCAGGGCCTTGCCATAACTCCCTTGCATTCCAAAAACGATGGCCATGTTGTTGACTGTATCGAGGGTGCTGGTGTGGTCTTTTCCGAGGGTCTTCTCTCTGCCGTCGAGTGCTCGTTGATACCAGTCCAGGGCCTTGCCATGTGCCCCTTGCATTCCAAAAACGCTGGCCATGTTGTTGACTGTTTCCAGGGTGCTGGGGTGGTGTTTTCCGAGGGTCTTCTCTTTGGCGTCGAGTGCCCGTTGATACCAGACCATGGCGTTGCCATGATCCCCTTGATTTCCAAAAACGATGGCCATGTTGTTGACTGTATCGACAGTGTGGGGATGGTCTTTTCCGAGGGTATTTTCACGGCCGTCAAGTGCCCGTTGATACCAGTCCAGGGCCATGCCATAGTTCCCTTGCGATCTAAAAACTTCGGCCATGTTGTTGACTACCGAGAGGGTGTTGGGGTGGTCTTTCCCGAGGGTCTTCTCGTAGCCGTCAAGTGCCCGTTGGCACCACTCCAGGGCCTTGCCATAACCCCCTTGCATTCCAAAAACGATGGCCATGTTGTTGACTGTATCGAGGGTGCTGGGGTGGTCTTTCCCGAGGGCCTTCTCTTTGCCGTCGAGTGCCCGTTGGTACCATTCCAGGGCCTTGCCATGATCCCCTTTCACTACAAAAAGATTGGCCATATTGTTGACTATATCGAGAGTGCTGTGGTGGTCTTTTCCGTGGGTCTTCTCTTTGCCGTCAAGTACCCGCTGGTACCATACCAAGGCTTCGTGCCAATCTCCGTTCTCTTTCAAAAATCCCGCCTGAAGATGCATCAGTTCCAAGTAGACTCCAAGATGGTAACCATTGTGGTTGTGCCCCAACGCGACTGCAGCGTGTGATGCTAGATGCAAAGTGCGGCTGTAATTTCCAAGATGGTCCTCCGGCCAACTGTCGTATATCACGCCAAAAATTATCTCCAAGAGCTCATTTCTCCGATGTGGGTGCTGTGAGTCGATCTGTTTCCGAACACATAGCCCAACGAGTCGATGCAGCCGATAATTCGAAGATTCGTTCAGATTGATCAGGGAAAAGTTGAGGAGCGGTCTACAGGATTCGAGGAATTTTACATCGCCTTCGTTCTTGAGAAATGGGACATCACTCAAAAGTGCCTCCGATATATCGTCCGGGCTGAGGAAGCTCATGAATTCTAGCAACTGTACCGAATCAGGGTTGTTCTTCTGGATTGTGTCGATGGTGACTTTCCAAGTTGTCATTACCGCACGCGAATATGATGATATGTGGGGTTGTTCCGCTAGCGGCAATGGTCCATTCAGGAGTTTCTGCTGAGTGCTCTCGCAATTCTTGAACATTTTCAAGTAACGTGATATTGGCAGCTTTGTCTCTCGGATAAATGCAGCCGCCTGTGCAATTGCCAGAGGAAGTTTCTCCAGATGATACAGAAGCTCGAGTACATCTTCGGCTTTAGCCTGTGGGCAGGTTTCGTCCAACGCAAGTTTTGATAGCATCTCAATTGCTTCTTTGTCGCTCATCTCATCGATTTTCACGGCTGCGCCAGGGGCCACATACGCATGACTCCCGCCGAGTGTTCCGTCTCGTGTTGTGAATAAGATTGCGCCTCGGTTAACTGGAAGGTATTCCATAAGGTATGAGTCAACCTCGTCGAAGTTGTCGATGACCATAATCCAGTTACCGCTCTTCGGACTGTCTAGCCACCTCTTTATGCACTTCATCTCCCTGTCGCCTAGCACGTCGTCACCAACAATTCTAGCTTCGCGACCTAGCTCCATGTAACTGTTGCTGAATGCTTCGTGCGAGTCACCGTAAACCCAGAATATATGGTCGCCTGGTCTTTCCGATTTCCTTCGGTGACAGAACTGGATGGCAATCGTCGATTTCCTAGCCAGAATTAGAGGGTTTTTGGGTAATCCACCGATGCCAATGCACGCTGGGTATCTTTCGGAATCTTACCCAATTCCCCCGAGCCCATAAATTGCGGCCCGCCGTTGACTTCCACCGTCGGGAATAAGTAGGGATTCGAGCCGGCATAATGCATCCACTCTCCCGACAAATACCGGATTCGGCCATGAGGGTCCCATGGATATAGGCTGTATCACTGAGTTGGAACCTAATTGGGCAGATAGTCTGATTAGCAGTGGCACACTGGAGTACAAAGCTATCATGTGACCCTTGCAAAATAGCCCAATTCCCAAGCACCGACGCAAACTAAATAGATCCCAAAAAACGCACACCCGTCCTCGTTCGCCTAGAAGCCAATTTGGACATTTCCAATGCACATACCTTCATTCTTTCCTCCTATTCCCCCATCCGTCAAACGCGATTCGATGATACTTGGAGCACTCTGGACACAGTCCAACAGCCTTTCCCTGACCCTGGTATAGCGATGGTCCGAAGGATCAGTGAATTTGACCATGTTTGTGTGGTCAGCATCAATCCCTAGTTGCATGTGGATCGCCTCGTTAGGCAGAGAATACGTTGCTGACTCCCGTGCCACGACCCGTATCATCTCTCCACTTCTCGTCCAGTGCCCGGTGCTGGGGTCGACGACCACAGATGGAGTGTCTCGAAGCTCAAACAAAGAAATGATACGGCAGCTCCTGAGCTCAACCACTTCCAAGAAACGTTCATGGGCGTGCCTCAGGAGTTCCGATCCTTCTCCCAGGTCATTGATGAAATGTTCATTCTTCTGGGTTTTAACCAGCGCCCTCAGCTTTTCGATATTGAGGCCTCGATTTGGAACGCCGAAGAAAAAGAGAGCCACACATGAGCGCAGGATGGCGAGATCGTTTTCGTGTGGGTCTCGCTGGCGGGATGCGTCTGCGAGCGCCTATAGCCGATAAGCATCAATAAAGGCCTTGAGAGGCGCAACATTGCCTACCTGTTTGATGATCAAGCCACCGAGGCTATGACCTATGAAGACTATCGGGCGGCATCGTTCCTGGAGCTGCCTGTTAAACAACGGTTGATGCACAAAACCTATCCGCACACACGTACATTTTCGCCCTTTCGTTCACCGTCCAGACTGTCGAAGAGCGACCTCGCAAAGTCTCGGATGGAAGGCGTAAATCCGTCGTCCTTGAGGGCAGAGTCGTAGCCAAAGGTAAGAACCCTCACTTTGCAGCCTTGGGATTCTAAATCCTGCGGGAGAAAGTCTCGTAACCACATTCTGGGCCGGCTGCGTGACTGCCAGGATCCATATGCGTGGCCAGCAAGGCCAGTGACAGCAACAATGCTAAAAGTTCCGTCAGCTCTCCGGAGTTCGGACTCACTATTCTCAAGGACATCGGGTATTACTCCACCGTCGGCTCATCCGCACTGTATAGCGGCGTCATGCCGTGAAATTCGCAGTCCACGACAAGTTCAACTCCGGTTCGCTGATGGTGCTGATAAATCCTTCTACCGGGGGTGCATGCCGAAAGAGCTGTGGGCTCCCCCCCTGTGAGAGTGACCGTCGCCACCGCAGAGTACGTTGCAGGGACCAAAGAGAACGGGAAATCATCATACCCGAGTAGCTCTTTCAGATAAGTCCTGAGCTCATCCTTCGTGACCGAGTGTGGGATAGACGAAATCCGGAGAGTTCGAACTCGACTCGGTTCCTGGGGTTGGGGTTGCGTGGACAGTGTGGTATCAGCTGTCCCTCGGGATGCCCAGATCCATTTCCACCAAGACTGCGTTGGAGGCTGTTGCACGCGCTCGCGAGATATCCGCTCTTCAGACATAGGCTGTGAATCCGGTGAACTGCGTCGGAAAAGCAGCTTTTGACGTAACGGGCGGGGAAAATTGTGACGACGCCAGGTTAATAGAGAGGCGTTGTACTCCGGCGGTTGTGGGCACCCCCTCGACTTTGGTAGCAGTACGAAGGCGCTCCGGGATTTGTCTCTGATGCCGGATTCGGGGTGCACTGTCCAGAATTTGGAGGATTTGCAGGTGAGGAGAAGGTGGTGGTGGTGGTCCCCTTGTGAATCTAGCAGATCGATTTCGGCGGAGTTGGGGCTGGGTGACCCGGTGCCAGGCGGGGCTTGCCGTTCTTGTGCTTCGTGGGTGGGGCTGGTTGGTCCGTTTGGGGGCCTAAATGGGGTCTCTCTGTCGGCAGCGTCGGCAGTATCAGAGCATGCGTGAGCGTGTGGAAAAGGTCGAGGGGGGGAGCAGGGTATTTACTGTGGGAAATCCTTCTCGCCGCTCCGGCTTTTTTTTTTGTTTATTCATTACTCGCATGCGACCTATCAGACCATGGCGAGATTATGTACAGTCCGTTTCCTGTCTGCTATCCGCGCAGTGGCGACCCATTGAAAGCTCGCGTTCTGCCCCCGCCCGGCCTATCCCAAGGAGATGTGAGTCGCACCAAGGGAATTACAAAAGAAAGGAAAATGAGCGTGACGCACAAAGGGAAAAGGGAAAAGGAAAGCGGAAAACAAAGGAAACACTGCCTAAGCCTTTCCTGCGGACGCCATGAAGTCGGGCGTGGGCAGGAAAAGTGGAGTTCCCCCAGCGCCTGGCTCCTCCGCCCGCGCTCCCTGCCCGTCCAACCACTCCCGCATCTCCAGCTCCGACACCGCGCTCACGGCGTCGTCCTCCTCCTCGGCCGGCACCCGCCTTCCCACATCCGTGGTGGAGAGGAAGTCCAGTACCGCCCGCCCGCATCTCTCGTCCGCCAGGCGGTCCCGGATCTTCCACCGGCTCTTCCACCTCCCAGCCTCCTTCCACACCTCCGCCCAGAGAATCTTCTGCTGGGCCTTCCACTCAGGGCACTCCTTGTAGAGGTGCCCCCGAGTCTGGTTCGGGTACCAGCACCACCAGCATTGAGGGGTGGGCCGATTCTTCGTCCAATTGAGGTACTCCCCCGTCAGGCAGTGCCCTGTCTTGATCTGGTAGAACCGTGAGGCAATTTTCTTGGTGCTCCCAGCTACCGTGCCGTCCGGCCGCTGGCTTTCCCGTATCTTGTATTTCTTCTTGGAGGTCCGGCCTCCAGCCCACTGGCGCGCCTCCACCCACTTCTTCTCCGAAATCTCCCGCTTGAGGTTGGCGAGGGACCGTGGGAGAGGCATCGCCCGCACTTCCGTCCGATCAGGGTAGTTCAGCCATTCAACCCCGCGGGTGTCCGGCTCCTCCGCCGCAATCTTCGCCCACCCATCGGCCTTCTCGTTGCCGGCGACTCCCTTATGCGCTGGGCACCATCGGATATCGATGACCATACCCGGCCTGGCCCTACGCAGCGTGGCGATGTGCTTCCGCGCCTGGAGGGCACTCTTGCCCAGGGCCAGGTTGGTCCGATGCCATCCGTCTGATGGCCGCTTGCGCATCCGTGAAGATTGTGACCCGTTCCGGAGTCGTGTTTCTTCTCGAAGCAGGTTCCAATGCGCGCGCAAGGGCAGCGCATTCCGCATCATATGCCTCCTGGTTGTATGATCCCATGTGGGTCTTGATACCCGCCCAGGATACCCCATTCTTCCAGACCACAGCTCTCGCCGCTCCGGCGGGGCAACAGCACCAGGAGCGAGGAAGCACGCGACGTCGGGCGCAACGCCGGGTGCAACGCCGGGTGCAACGCCGGGTGCAACGCCGGGTGCAACGCCGGGGCCAACGCCGGGAGGAACGCCGTGTTGCAAGGGAGCCAGACTGAGACTAGCGTCGTGTAACGGCTCGGCACCCTTACATACATAGCCCCTTCCCCGGCGCTCTTCCCCACGCTCACACCCGGACACAGAAAAACGCAATACCGAGAACTGTCTTCCTCGAGCAGATTTACTACGTGATCATAAACAAATCTCTCTCTCTCTCTCTCTCTTTCTGTCTTTCTTCTCTCCGCGCTTGTGAAGTCTCTGATTCAATCGTGGTTGGGCGGGGGCGCGGCTCAAGTAAGTACATATCTGCACTCTGATTATCTATCTCGACGCTGCCACAGACAAGCAGCCAATACGAGAAACCCTGCCAGTTCGTCAGGTGCCGCACGCAAGTGAGGGCCTGGCTGGTCTGGAGTTGTTTCGATTGGTTGGTCGATCTTTATACTCCGCAGCCAGCCAAACTCCGGTAGCAGCTCGCCGCAGTATGTACCTCATAGATACCAACATCGAACGGGGACTAATCGGTTCGATATGCGGCTTTTGGGATGCTTTTCAAAGAAACCGTCTATGACTATTCCCTAATTACAAGCTGTTGACTCGCGAGAAAACAAAAAAAACACTTTCCTTGCAGCTCACCCTCCCGCGGTTCGGCGCAGCAGAGACGGCGCCTGTGATCTGCAGCGATCCCGGATAGCGAACCGGTGAGGAAGAGCAGGCCCCTTTGTGTCTGCACAGCGGAGCCAACTCCGCCGACTCACTTGGCAGGTGGGGCTCCCTCCGGCAAACTGCCGGGAATTCATGACGGCCCGCATCCAGTCGGTCGCGGTGTTTGGCGCAGATGCGAGAGCTCTGATGGAAGGGCGAGGCAATATATATTATGCAACGCAGCTGGCCCGCGGAGGACAAATTGGAGAACACGTAACGTGCCGCCATCGCGCGGACAGCGGACGGGAAATGGGTCGTTTGTATTCTGCTATGATCTATATCAAACGCATGCGAGCAATGACAAAACTAAAACCAAACAAGTGCGTCCGTGGAGAGTGCGCATTCGGCGTGGCGGGTTGTCGTGATCACGTGCACTTGTTACCCGCCCGAGCGGCATCGCAGACCCACGGCAGGCAGGTGGACTTCGCTGCAGCTGTGGCAATACGACACTCCCGGTACGCCCGGAAATGTCGCCTCGGATATCGCTGCCCAGGTTAGCGGGGCTCCGACGTCGGCGGAACGCGGCGGCCGGCCGGGAGCACGCCATCATGTGGCCGCACTCGGCCCTCGCGGGCGCTCTTGCCCAAGTCGGGGTTGAGGCGGAATACACGGGGTGTTAGGGCTTGCCGCCAGTGCCGCCTCCTCTCTTGGGCCACCACTGTGGCCGACCGGACCGGGGAGGCAAGACTTCTGTTCGACATGGGCTGTACGAGGTTTCATTGATCTCTCCTGCGAAATACATCCTCCGCGTTATGCGCAACTGGATATGCCTAGCGACTGTGCGTCCACCGTCCTCACCCGCGAAGGGGCAGACGGAACGGATGATGCAAATCCTCCATGAGCTCCATTAAACTATATCTCGAATCTAAATACAATCCAATCCCGTGCGCACACACTCCAGCGACCTACGGCAGGACCGCGGGACCGTCCTGCACAAGGGTGACAGACTTCGTCCATGTACAGGAGGGGGATAGCACCGGCGGAGGGCGCAATCGGTGCGGACGGCGGTGGGGACTGACTCCACCTAGGCGTTATACGCGGCCTCGGGCGTCGCCCAGGCGTCACCGACGTTGTACGGTTGCGAGAGGGAGGAGCTGCCAGAAAAGAGCACGGCTGAGCAGGACCCGATGCCCGCAGTCTGGCGAACACACAGCGCCATCGACTGTAGCAGCGTGATTGCCACCGTCTTCTCCATGGATCGGAGCGTGATCTACCGTCCCGACCCCGGCGGCGACCACACTGTCGACGCTTGAATGTTCTGCTGCGTCCCCGCCCAGTCCTCCTCCATCACCCCCGCCCCGAACCCGTCATTCTGGATCCTACCTCAACGCCTCTGCCTTCCTCTGGTCCGCCTTAGGCACCGCCTGTTCCGATTGAGGGAAAGCTCAAATCCTCCGTAAAGGCTTCCGATTCCTCGGCACTTTCCCAATCAGATAATCCTGCAGCATCAACGCCATGTCCCTCTCCTTCTGCACCGCTCCTTCGGCGTTCGGATATAAGGGATGCACCACCCAGCGAGCAGCTAGATCGAATTTCCAAAGATAACCGTCGAGGTGCTCTCCTAGAGAGCCACCGAAACGCGGATCTTCACGGAGGTGCGGCTCAACGACACCTCCAACCCTTCTGTCTCTCTCACTCTCCCAAACCGTAGTTGTCAGTAATCCAGACTCATACCCTTCCGCCCGAAAAAGATTGGCCATATTGTTGACTATACCGAGAGTGCGGGGGTGGTCTTTTCCGAGGGTCTTCTCGTAGCCATCGAGTGCCTGTTTATACCATTCCAAGGCCTTGTCATAATCCCCTTCCACATGAAAGAGGGCGGCCATATTGTTGACGGTACCGAGAGTGCTGGGGTGACCTTTTCTGAAGTTCTCTTTGCCGTCCAATGCCCGTTGATGCCAGACCAGGGCCTTGCGATAATTCCCTTGCGAATTAAAAGCGTCGGCCATGTTGTGGACGGTCTCGAGAGTACTGAGGTGGTCTTTCCCAAGTGTCTTTTCGTAGCCTTCAAGTGCTCGCTGGTACCAAACCAGGGCCTTGCCATGATCCCCTTGCTTTTCAAAAACGATAGCCATGTTGTTGACTGTATCTAGAGTGCTGGGATGGTCGTTTCCGAGGGTCTTTTCTTTGCCGTCAAGTGCCCGCTGGTACCACACCAAGGCCTCGTGCCAATCTCCGTTGTTTGCCAAAAATCCCGCCAGAAGATGCATCACTTCCAAGTGGGCACCAAGATGGTAACCATTCGAGTTATGCCCCAACGCGGCTGCAGCGTGTGATGCTAGGTGCGAAGTTCGGCTAAAATTTCCAAGCTGGTCCTCCGGCCAACTATCGCATATCAAGCCAAAAACCATCTATCTCCAGCAACTCATTTCTGCGTTGTGGGTGCTGTGAATCTATCTGTTTCCGAACGCACAGCCCAACGAGCCGATGTAGGCGATAATTGGAAGATTCGAGCCGGTCGATCAGGGAATAGTTGAGGAGTGGTATACCGGCCTTTTGAAATATTACTTCGCCTCTGTTCTTGAGAAATAGGACATCTTTCAGAAGTGCCTTCGATATATCGTCTGGGCTGAGGAAGCTCATGAATTCTAGCAGCTATACCGAATCAGGATTCTTCTTCTGGATTGTGTCGATGGTGACTTCCAGGTCGCCATCACCGCGCGCGAATATGATGATATGTGGGTTGTTCCGCTAGTGTCAAGGATTCATCCAGGAGCTCCTGCTGATTGATCTCACATTCCTTGAACATTTCCAAATAACGTGAGATTGGCTCCCTTGTCTGTCGGATAAATGCAGCCGCCTGTGCAATTGCCAGAGGAAGTTTCTCCAGATGATACAGAAGCTCGAGTGCATCTTCAGTGTGCTCCTGTAGACCGGTTTCAAGAAGTTTTGATAACATCTCAATGCTTCTGCGTTGGTCATCGCATTGATTTTCACGGCCGCGCCGGGGGCCACATACGCATGACTGCCGCCGAATCTTCCGTCACGTGGTGTGAATAAGATTGCGCCTCGGTTGACGGGGAGGTACGTCATAGGGTATGAGTCTGCCTCGTCGAAGTTGTCGATGATCATAATCCAGTTACCGCTGTTGAATGATTATGGCCGTCCGTGTTGTACGTGCGTTCTTGCGACTCTCTGACTCGACAGAATTCTTCTATTCCGAGCGACAGGTAGTTCTTGAAGAGGGGAGTGAGAGCGAGATGGGATTCCTCACGATGAGGATTCGAAGGGGGAGGCAATCTTTCGTTTTTTATTTACAAGGTTGTAAGAGTACAGAAGAAAAGAACCTTAGAACAGAGAACACAAAGTACATCTCGCTGCTTCCCCGCTTTGTCCCTATTCGGCTGAGGGCTCACTGCTTTAGCTCCTCCGGCGTGCGCTCAACTCTAGTCGGCAACAGCGCCGTACGTCCAGCGGCGAGAAGCTTTCCCAACAACCGCTTGCCGGACTGTCTAGCCAGTTCTTTATGCGTCGCATCTCCTCCCCTCCTCGCACGTCGTCACCAAAAATATTAGCTTTGCGGCCTAGTTCCATGTAACTGTTGCTGAAAGCTTCATGCGAGTCACCGTAAACCCGGAATATATGGCCGTCTGGTCTTGCCGATTTCCTTCGGTGACAGAACTGGATGGCAATCGTCGATTTCCTAGCCGGAGTTAGAGGATTCCTAGGTAAACCACCGATGCCAATGCACGCTGGGTATCTTTCATCCAAAGGGCGGAATCTTACCCAATTCCCACAAGCCCATAAATTGCGGCCCGCCGTTGGCTTCCGCCATCGGGAATAAGTAGAGATTCGAGTCGGCGAAATGCATCCTCTCTCCCGACAAATACCGGATTCGGCCATGAGGGTACCATGAATATAGGCTGTATCATTGAGTTGCAAACTAATTGAGCAGGTAGACTGATTACTACTGGTACACTAGGGTTCGAGGCTATTAAATGACCCTTGAAAATGGCCCTATTCCCAAGCATCGACGTAAACCAAACCGACTCCAAAAGCCGCAGATTTTTCCTCGTTCATCCCTCCGTGTTCCATAAATAGAAGCATTTTGGGCATTTCCAATGCACATACCTTCATTCTTTTCTCTTATTGCCCCATCTGTCAAACGTGATTTAATGATACTTGGAGCACCCCGGACACAGTCCAACAGCCTTTCCCTTACTCTCGTATAGCGGTGGTCCGATGGGTCAGTGAATTTGACCATGTTTGTGTGGTCAGCGTCAATCCCTAGTTGCATGTGGATCGCCTCGTTAGGCAGGGAGTACGTTGCTGACTCCCGTGTCACGACCCGTATCCTCTCTCCGCTTCTCGTCCAGTGTCCGGTGCTGGGGTCGACGACCACAGATGGAGTGTCTCGAAGTTCAAATAGCGAAATGATACGGCAGCTCCTGAGCTCAACCACTTCCAAGAAGCGTTCATGGGCCAGCCTCAGGAGTTCCGAGCCTTCTCCCAGGTCATTGATGAAATGTTCATTCTTCTGGGCTTTAACCAGCGTCCTCAGCTTTTCGATATTGAGGCCTCGATTTGGAACGCCGAAGAAAAAGAGAGCCGCACAGGAGCGCAGGATGGCTACATCGTTTTCGTATGGATTTCGCTGGCGGGATGCGTCTGCGAGCGCCTATAGCCGATAAGCATCAATGAAGGCCTTGAGAGGCGCAACATTGCCTACCTGTTTGATGATCAAGCCACCAAGGCTATGACCTATGAAGACTATCGGGCGGCATCGTTCCTGTAATGATCTGTTAATCAAAGTTCGAAGCACAATACCCATCCACACTCACGTACATTTTCGCCCTGTCGTTCACCGTGAATACTGTCGAAGAGCGACCTCGCGAAGTCTCGGATGGACGGCGTAAATCCGTCGCCCTTGAGAGCAGAGTCGTAGCCAAAGGTAAGAACCTCACTTTGCAGCCTTGGGATTCTAAATCCTGCAGGAGAAAGTCTTGTAACCACATTCTGGGTTGGCTGCGTGACTGCCAGGATCCATATGCGTGGCCAGCAAGGTCAGTGACAGCAACAATGCTAAAAGTTCCGTCAACTCTCCGGACTCGCCATTCTCAAGGAAAGCGGGTATTACTCCACCGTCGGCTCATCCGCACTGTATAGCGGCGTCATACCGTGAAATTCGCAGTCCACAACAAGGTCAACTCCGGTTTCCTGATGGTGCTGATAAATCCCTTTACCGGGGGTGCATGGCAATAGAGCTGTGGACTCCCCATCTGTGAGAGTGACAGTCGCCACCGCAGAGTACTTCGCAGGGACCAAAGAGAGTGGGAAACCATCATACCCGAGTAGCTCTTTCAGATAAGTCCTGAGCTCATCCTTTGTGACAGAGAGTGGGATCGACGAAATCCGGAGAGTTCGAACTCGACTCGGCGGCTGCGGTGGAGGTTACGTGGACAGGGTGGTATCAGCAGTCCCTTGGGGTGTCCCGAGCCATCGCCCCGAAAACGGCATTGAAGGCTGCTGCGCGCGCTCGCGAGATATCCGCTCTTCGGACATAGGCTGTGAATACGGTGAAATGCGTCGGAAAAGCAGCTTTTGACGTAACGGGCACGGGGAATTGTGACGACGCCGGGTTAATAAAGAGGCGTTGGTCTCCGCTGGCTGTGGGCTCGGCTCCCTCGACTTTGGCAGCAGTCTGAAGGCGCTCTGGGATTTGTCTCCAATGCCGGATTCGGAGCGCAATTTCCAGAATTTGGAGGATTTGTGGGTGCGGAGAAGTGGGTGGTCCCCTTGTAAATCTCGCAGATGGATTTCGGCGGCGTTGGAGCTGAGTGACCTGGTACCTGGAAGTGACTTGCCGATATTGTGCTTCACTGGGAAGGCTAGTTGGTTCACTTTGGAGTCGAAAGTCGGCGATCGTGCGCCCTGGTATGGTGTCTCTCTGACGGCAGCATCAGCAGTATCGAGCGCCTGTAGAAAAGGTTGGGGAGTATGTACATATGTACTCTAGGTGGCGCGCGGGGGCGCAGGATGCATCTGCAAGCGGCTTCGAATCTGCATATCTATGTACCCAGACGCTGCCCGCGAGACAAGCAGCCAATACGAGAAACCCTGCCTGTTCGGCAGGTGCCGCATGCACGTGGGGGTCTGGGTGGTTGCAGAGTAGTTTCTATTGGTTGGGCGATCTCACCTTCCGCGCTGCTGAACACCAGTATGTAAGTAGCAGCTTGTCGTGGTGTGTATTCGGGGGCGCGTCACCAACTCGTCGATGTGTGGCTGTTGAAATGCTCTTCAATCCGTCGATCTATTCCACTCGCGGGAAAATATGGAACACCCTTGCCTCGCGGTCCGGCCTCTCGAGGTTCGGCGCAGCGAAGACGGCGCTTGTGATGAGCAGCGCGGCGGCAAGGAGCTGGCCACGTAAAACGACCGACGGTACTGTCTCATCAATGACTATGTATGCTTTTCGCCCTTTGCTTGCTCAGTGTCGTCGGCGTACATACGCAGGCGAGAGCCGTCGTAGCTGAGACGACCGGACACGGGTACATAGCCGTGGTGCGACATCGTCCACGCGGTCAATCCCCGAAGCAGCAGTTGACGCTGCGTGAGGCTGGACTTCAAACTAGGTACATAACTACATCCATGTCTGTAACTTCTAATGCTCTATTGTTATTATTGTCCGTATTTAATAGTGATTCGACGGCCATAATATTGTTCAAAATATTTATTTCTCCCTGTCTCGTAAGTCAGATGGCCAACATATATATGTAGAGAGTATCAGTTGGTCGAACATATTCTTTTTTGGGGGCGCCAAGATGCCGCTAGTGCACTAGTGTACTCTAGAATATGCACAGGGGGAGCCCAGGTATCTTCGTCGTACTCCCCGAACACAGTCCCCGAACACAGACAAAATCCATCGGACTGACTCAAGTAAGGGCACAAAATGATCCTCAAGTCAGCAGGATCCAGCTGCAATGTTCCGGAGGTGGCGTGCACGCAGGGTTGGTGGGGGGTGGGTGCGGGGGAAGCAGATATCTTCAGTCTCCACGCTCGAGCTCGGGCAAAAACCCTTGTTGCTCAGCCAGTTTTCCTCGCATTGATTCGAGTAGATAAAGGCAAAATGATTCCCAAACCGAGTAGAATCTAACAGCATGAGCTTAAAAGTAACGTACAATGGTGGAAGAAGGAAAATAGCTAACGGCAACTTGGAAGTCAGCAGCTAGGCGGCTCTGCACCCGCACGTCTTATGCATGTATGGTATCCGACTGAAATACCTATGCCAGGCCCGATGTAGATAAAGACACTAAAAGAAGATGGGATCAAGAAAGAAATGGGCGGGTGTTGACGCTACCCTAGGATTGGCTGATTCTGTCTTGCTAGGAGGATGTACTACGGAGCTCCGCAACTTGCTAAGTACCCAGAATCCGATGAATAATCCGCACAATGAAGCAACCGAACCTAAATCCTCCCACACTACCTACTGAGCAACGTAGCTGGATTATCCTGGTCATTTTTTGCCCTTACTTGAGTCAATCCGATGGATTTTGTCGGCGTTCGGGGAGTGCGACGAAAATACCTGGGCTCCCCCTGCGCGTATTCTAGAGTACACTAGTGCACTAGCGGAATATTGGTACCAAAAAAATGTTCGACCAACAGGTTCAACAACACTGACGCCCTCTCTAGATACATAAATCGATTCCTGGCAGTGCGCAACCCCGGACGATCAGCCCCGCAAGCGCGGCAGTCGGTGGTGGCGTCGCAATTTGCACCAATAGCGCTCCGCAGCGCATCGTCTAGTCGCATTCGTTGCATCCGAACTGTCCACAGTTCCCTCCAGGCCCCTGCACGCGAGCGCCAGCCTGGATAGGTTTTGCACAGCGCCGACGGAGTTACCCGGTCTACCAACACTGGCAAATTCAGCGCTGTCCGCGCAGTCGAGATGCCGCTTTCGCTGACACTACCTGAGCAGCTTTCAAAGGCATCTTCCCCGCTCAGGGACGGACGGGATTCCCCTGGCACACTCCGCCAGTAAGCCGCACTTGGGGAAGGACGAAAAGGGTCGCGCTGTCCAGCCATGATTGTACTAGACAATCCACGAACAATGAGGAAAAAGCCGCTCGGACCCTGTCGGAGGCGGATATGGCTGATTATCGCTCCTGTGGCTTGTGTGCTGGTGATGTTGTTCGCGGTTGAGCGCCCTTTTGCACTCAGTATCCGGTTACTGTGCTGCTTTGCCATATCAACCATGGTCAAGGCCTAGATTTTTCAAACAGCGTGGGCTGTCCTCGCCTTATCCTTTGCGACTCCCAACTCTTACCTTCCTCAGCTGCTGCAGATGCCCGCTAATCATGCAGGAGGATTCTCACAGCTCTTGCAGGAGAGAAGGCATTAATTTCTCAAGCCAAATGATCCGTGAGAAGTTGGTGGATCGCTGTGGACTTGCTGTCCACGCTGTCGGATGCAATGTTTTCCTGCACAGCTGCCCCCACCCGCTTGTCAATAAACCATGAGGAACGCTTGATGAAACATCTCTGGTGCCCCTCTAGAATCCTACGAAGCTGCATCCACTCTCTTTCCCAAAATAGGATCCTGCGTACCATACACGGCCGCTACCACCTCATTTCACAAACCCATAACATGCCAGTGCACCATCTTGTTCCTATTATCCTTGCTCCCCACCTGGCCCTGAAGAAATGTCAGTCTTGACTGACTGCCCAGCTAAGTCTCTCTTCAAACCATGAGCCTTCAGATTGTTCTTTCGTTCGAGTCTAACAGGGCTTTCAGAGTGTGGGTTGGCCCTGTTCAGTTGCGGATAGCTGATGTGTGGCATGTGGAGATGCTGCCACGGGAATGTCTCGATGGAGGGAGTGCCCACAGCAGCTGCTTCCTCTACCACTACCAACAGCTGATCTACTTCGCTCTCAGGGACCCTTTCCTATTCCCCATTACCGCTAACTCAATTCCTCCTTGCCGCTGTCCCTGCTATGAGGAGTCCCATCTAGTAATTTGACTTCGAACAATACACCTCCGCATCCCCACCTCAAATCTCGCAAAAAGCATGGCACGTCCTCTGCGCTGAATTCCTCCTCGCGCTAACTACTCCTTTCCCCCCTTCTTAGCTTGGTCATTCTAAGAGCTCTCGCAGCAGTCAGGTGCTGCCAAACGCCATGACGCAAAAATAATGCTGCTCGGATTGATCGGCTCGGCAATGATCAGGTTGCGACAGGTGCATTATGGTGGCTATTACCGGTCTTAGATCCGCTGTAGAAGCGCTTTTAATCGGTGGTGTAGCCTAGACTCTCGGGTTGGGTGCCCAGCTGTGAACATGCGTCATCGCTCGCTGTTTGTGACAGAAGCATCATTCGTCACTCACTGCTTAGTCACCAGAAAACAGAAAAAAAATGGTTTAATCATACTCGCTGTACTTAGACCATGGCGGACAAACTATGGCGGCACGTTGCAAGCTCCCCTTTGCCCTCCGCCCAGGCCTGTGTAAAGAAGATATACTGCGCACTAAGTAAATTACAAAGGAAAAAGGAAAAGAGTGACTGAACAAAAGAAAGAACAAACGATAAAGGCGTACCCGTCTCGTACTCCTCCTCCTCATCTTCGGCGGATCCCATGAGGGTGGGCGTGGGTAGGAACAGCGGTAGCTCCCCCGCCGGCGCCCAACTCCCCTGCGACACCCAGCTCCTCCGCCTGATCCGCCCGTCTCCCATCTTCCCGCTCCCGAAGCTCCCGGAGCTCCCGCCCTGACACATCGCTCCCCGCGCCTTCCTCGGACGGCACTAGCCTTCCCACATCTGTCGCAGAGAGGAAGTCCAATACCGCCTGGCTGTACCCTCGTCGGCGAGGTCCTGGATCGCGAACCGGTGTTTCCTCCTCCCGCTTTTCTTCAGCACGCCCACCCACAGCATCTTCTACTGGGGCTTCTACTCGGGGCACTCCTTGAGGGAGGTGGTCCAGGGTCAGCATCTGGTACCAGCACCACCAACACTGAGGAAGAACAGGCCCCTTTGTGTCTGCACAGCGGAGCCAACTCCGCCGACTCACTTGGCAGGTGGGGCTCTCTTCGACGAACTGCCGGAAATGCATGACGGCCCGCATCCAGTCGGTCGCGGTGTTTGGCGCAGATGCGAGAGCTCTGGTGGAAGGGCGAGGCAATATATATTATGCAACGCAGCTGGCCCGCGGAGGACAAATTGGAGAGCACGTAACGTGCCGCCATCGCGCGGACAGCGGACGGGAAATGGGTCGTTTGTATTCTGCCATGATCTATATCGGACGCATGCGAGCAATGACAAAACTAAAACCAAACAAGTGCGTCCGTGGAGAGTGCGCATTCGGCGTGGCGGGTTGTCGTGATCACGTGCACTTGTTACCCGCCCGAGCGGCATCGCAGACCCACGGCAGGCAGGTGGACTTCGCTGCAGCTGTGGCAATACGACACTCCCGGTACGCCCGGAAATGTCGCCTCGGATATCGCTGCCCAGGTTAGCGGGGCTCCGACGTCGGCGGAACGCGGCGGCCGGCCGGGAGCACGCCATCATGTGGCCGCACTCGGCCCTCGCGGGCGCTCTTGCCCAAGTCGGGGTTGAGGCGGAATACACGGGGTGTTAGGGCTTGCCGCCAGTGCCGCCTCCTCTCTTGGGCCACCACTGTGGCCGACCGGACCGGGGAGGCAAGACTTCTGTTCGACATGGGCTGTACGAGGTTTCATTGATCTCTCCTGCGAAATACATCCTCCGCGTTATGCGCAACTGGATATGCCTAGCGACTGTGCGTCCACCGTCCTCACCCGCGAAGGGGCAGACGGAACGGATGATGCAAATCCTCCATGAGCTCCATTAAACTATATCTCGAATCTAAATACAATCCAATCCCGTGCGCACACACTCCAGCGACCTACGGCAGGACCGCGGGACCGTCCTGCACAAGGGTGACAGACTTCGTCCATGTACAGGAGGGGGATAGCACCGGCGGAGGGCGCAATCGGTGCGGACGGCGGTGGGGACTGACTCCACCTAGGCGTTATACGCGGCCTCGGGCGTCGCCCAGGCGTCACCGACGTTGTACGGTTGCGAGAGGGAGGAGCTGCCAGAAAAGAGCACGGCTGAGCAGGACCCGATGCCCGCAGTCTGGCGAACACACAGCGCCATCGACTGTAGCAGCGTGATTGCCACCGTCTTCTCCATGGATCGGAGCGTGATCTACCGTCCCGACCCCGGCGGCGACCACACTGTCGACGCTTGAATGTTCTGCTGCGTCCCCGCCCAGTCCTCCTCCATCACCCCCGCCCCGAACCCGTCATTCTGGATCCTACCTCAACGCCTCTGCCTTCCTCTGGTCCGCCTTAGGCACCGCCTGTTCCGATTGAGGGAAAGCTCAAATCCTCCGTAAAGGCTTCCGATTCCTCGGCACTTTCCCAATTAGATAATCCTGCAGCATCAACGCTATGTCCCTCTCCTTCTGCACCGCTCCTTCGGCGTTGTTCGGATATAAGGGATGCACCGCCCAGCGAGCAGCTAGATCGAATTTCCAAAGATAACTGTCGAGGTGCTCTCCTAGAGAGCCACCGAAACGCGGATCTTCACGGAGGTGCGGCTCAACGACACCTCCATCTCTTCTGTCTCTCTCACTCTCCCAAACCGTAGTTAGTAATCCAGACTCCCCCAAACTTTACCTCGATGTTCTTTTCTCCGTTCCTAGACTCTCCGTATCATTCCGTAGCCCAATTTTTTTTTCTCTTTAGCAGTAGCTCCAAATCCGAACTTTGAAAGGAAAAGTCTTTAATCGTAGTCCAATGTTCTTTCTGTCCAACCGACACATCAAGGTTCCACTGTCAGAATGATGGGCGCCTGGAGATGGGGGGGGGGGGGGGGGGGGGGGGGGTATTGGGGAA
>Ga0307508_10001338_pt1 | contig 27897 bp, 31 predicted proteins | sample 9_EM_MG_FD_203089 | JGI IMG/M metagenome (GOLD analysis project Ga0307508, IMG submission 203089) | Populus trichocarpa ectomycorrhiza microbial communities from riparian zone in the Pacific Northwest, United States - 9_EM | ecosystem: Host-associated > Plants > Roots > Unclassified | place...
ACCCCTTGAGATTATTTCGTTGTATAGCGACGACAAGAAAGAACCTGACTATTATTCATACCCTACTCTTGATTCTAATTCGTCGTTACGTGACTCCGGTGCCAGACAGGACCCCAGTCTTACACTAAGAGCGTCCCGAGCGCCTGGTGCGTCAGGACGCAGCCTGTGCGTCCGGACGCACATTTTTTTTCCTGATGAGGTGTCGATTTGGAGATGCAATCTAGTGTCAAGATCCTGCCCTGACTACTCCGTGCTGCTCGACAGGTAATGTAGACTTGACTCTTTGGGGCGTTGCTTGTTTCCTCACATGCCTTTACATGGGCTCGTTGTCCTCGTGGTATCCGTCACGTCCAGCGTGCTCTCGTTGTGGTCTTCTCACATGCCTTTGCATGGGCTCGTTGTTCTTGCAGTATCCGTCACGCCCGGTGAGGTCTCGTCGCAGTCTTCTCACACGCCTTTGCGTGGCCTCGTTGTTCTCGTGGTATCCGTCACTCCCAGCTTGGTCACGTTGCGGTCTTCTCACATGCCTTTACGTAGGCTGATTGTTCTCGCAGTATCCGTCATGCCTGGCATGGTCTCATCGCGGTCTTCTCACACACCTTTGCGTGGGCTCATTATTCTCACGGTATCTGTCATGCCTGGCGTGGTCTCGTCACAGTCTTCTCACACGCCTTTGCATGGGCTCGTTGTTCTCGTGGTATCCGTCACGCCTGGGGTGATTTCGTTGTGGTCTTCTCATACGCCTTTGCGTGGGCTCGTTGTTTTCGTGATATCCGTCACGCATGGCATGGTCTCGTCCCGGTCTTCTGATACACCCCTACGTGGCCTCATTGTTCTCACCGTATCCGTCACGCCCGGCATGGTCTAGTCGTGGTCTTCTCACATGCCTTTACGTGGGCTCGTTGTTCTAGTGGGCTTTGGTGGTCGCAGTGCCGGTCACGGGTAGAGAGGTAGATCTGTGGAGAGTGATAATAGATTGTGTTGAGAAAGAATATCCAGACTAGCTACTGCACCCTTCCTTTATACCTTTACCATGGAATCACAGTCCTGCCCGCAAGACTGACACAGAGCTTTCCATCATGACTCCTTCGCTGTGCCCCAGAAACACACGATCCTGCTCGGCCCCTTCTTTCCTCCGCAACAGAAAACGCAAGGCAGACTCGCAACGGTAAAGGACCAAGGAAACAAGGGAAGCAATAAACATAACACAGGTGAAAGCGAGGCAGACATGTAATGGTATTGGAACAACCAAGGAAACAACAAGGGAAGCAATAAATATAACACAGGCGAAAGCGAGGCAGATACGCAACGGTAAAGGAACAACCAAGGAAACAACAAGGGAAGCAATAAACATAACACTGAAACACACAAGGCAGGCACCTACACGTTTTACACGATCTTGGTCGGCCAGCGATCGGGTCAGGATTCTGAGGAATATCGCTCCTGGAGTGATATTTGCAAGGACTAGGATGTTGTGTCTAGGCGCATAGGATAATCGTGGCCGCGGCGGTGGAGACAAGGATGAGCTACATAGTGGTGGCGGTTACAGCGGCACCTGCGGCGGCTCCGGAAAGCCTGTCACACCAGGTTCATGATACATACTTCCCATGGGTGTGTTTCACCAATTTCCCAGTTTTCTTCTTCCGGTGTTTTTCTGTAGTATTGCTCAGTAGCTTTTTCTTCCGTGATCGTATTTGCTCTCAGCAAGCTAGGCAAGCAATTGCCGGCATAGTGGTCGGAGTGGAATTTCACTGTGTGGTTTTTCCATCCTATACTTGGATTATGGAGGTTGAGCCAGGGGAGTCCTAGAATGATCGGGGCGTTTCCCATCACGATGGACTGTAGCTGGATGTCTTCCTCGTGGTGGTTGATGGTGAGGTGGATTTGAGCGTTGTGGGTTACCGGCCCGCCAGTGACCTCGCTTCCATCCACAGTCAGGACCAGTCTTGGTGTTGCTTTTTGTTGTATCGGGATTCCGCTTGCTTCGGTGTAGGCTCTGTCGATAAAATTCTCGGATGCCCCACTATCCACTTGGGCGGTGGTGTTCGGTTCTTTTCCATCGGTTCCAATGATCCGTACTTTGATCATAATTTTATCCTTACGGTTGTACCGGGTTGTTCGTATCCTGTATGGATGGTCTGGTTCCGCAATGGGTTTCTCCCTCAGGTGGTTGTTGCCATATCCTATTCCCAAGGGCCGTTGTTTCCCACTGGTTCTTCTTCTGGGCTTCTTGTTTCCGTTTCTTTGTATGTAGCTTCTGCTGTTCTGTACGGTTTTTTCCAGGGGGTGCGCGTCTTCTTGGGTTGGGGGCATTCTCACGCGAAGTGTCCTTTCTGGCCACAGTTGTAGCATTCATCCGAAGGTGGCCACCAGGAAAACCTTGGTCCTGCTCTTCTGGCGAACCGATATTGTTTGCTGGGTCTAGGTCCATTGGGTCCCCCAGGGAGGATGGCGCTGATTCTCTGGGGGTTGTGTGGAACTGATCCTGCAGCTGAGTCGTGTTTCTTCGTGGAATGACACCCAGGTGGCACACGTGGCTATCGGCCTTGATGGCAGCCATCACAAAGTCCACCAGGACGGTAGAGGGTGTTTCGCTCATGACCAGGTGTCGGCGGACCGCTTGATGGAGTCTGCTACAGAACCGTATGATGCAAATATCGTTGGAGTATGGTAGATCAGCCTTGATTTTCTGGAACTTGGCCCAGTATGCTGCGGCCGTTCGGTTTCCTTGCTGTATTTTCTGGAATTTCTCGTATGCCATTTCATCGGTGTTGACTTTCCCGAACGCATGCCCCATGTTGACCTTGAATTCGTCCCATGTCATCTGTAGTCCGCCCTGGCAGGTGACCAGCAGCTCGAACCACTGCCAGGCTACTCCTTTGAACAGGGCTCCAGCATATCCTGTCTTCTTCTCATCGTCATCGAATTTGTTTCCTTCCGTTCGGAACTTGAGTTCCCAGTGGGCCAGGAATGGATGCAGCTTGACTTGTTCTCCATCGAATGGTTCCTGGTCTCTGAGTTTTGGGTGGCTCCTTCTGGGTTGGTCTCTGGCCTCATGGATTTTACGCAATATTTCTGTGGTGAGAAGGTGGGGACCGGCCCCACCTGTTCCCGTTCCTTCACTCATTCTTTGGGTTTGCTCTGGTGACTCCGGTGTCTGTGGTCTTGATCGTGGTTCCGGGGTTACAGGGCTTAGGGCTCTATGGTCATTGGCGACTTTGGCAAGTTCTCTGAGGGAGAGGGGATCCTCAGTGTTCTCATCCTGAGACTCCACTGTGTCTTTTGGTGCTATGTCAGGTGTCGATAGGGGAGATGCAACCTAGTGTCATGATCCTACCTCGACTACTCTGTGCAGCTCGACAGGCAATGTAGGCTTTGTTCTTCGGGGCGGGTGCCCTTCGCACTTCCAGCGTACTCACGCTTCCAGCGTACTCATGCGGTGCTCGTCCTCACACTTCCGGCGTACTCACACTTCTAGTGTACTCATGTGCTGCATGTACTCACACTTCCGGTGTACTTACGTGCCGCTTGTATTCACACTTCCAGCGTACTCACACGCCACTGATCCTCACACTTCCAGCGTACTTAAGTGCTGCTTGTACTTTCATGCCTTGCATGGGTTTGTTGTCCTCGTGGTATCCATCACGCCAGGTGTGCTCTTCGTCGTGTCCGTACTCACACGCTCTGCGTGATCTTGTCAGCCTTCTCACATGCCTTGAGTGGGCTCGTTGTTCTCACGGTATCCATCAGGACCAGCGTGGTCTCGTCACGGTATTCTCACACACTTTGCATGGGATCGTTGTTCTCGTTGGGGTTGGTGGTCACAGTGCTGGTTCACGGGTAGAGAGGTAGGTCTCTGGAGAGAGGTAATATGTGACTTCGATCTATTGCGCTTTACACTACAGGTAATATGTGCTCCTCCTCGTCGTACCACCCCCATGGGGCTACCATCTTTCTGATAAACGTTCCCCTCCTCCTGCTAGCCTACGAACAGTCCCTCTGGGATTGGACCACCCTCTCAGTACCCATCTAGCTATGGTGCAAAGCACAAAGTATACAGGCCCGGGCTCGCCTTCTAGTCATCTCAAAAGGAAAGAAGAGGCACCAAGGAAAAACAACAACCCAAGGAAAAAGGAAAAGGTGTGTGGTCGCGCATGCGGGAGTCTGCGACCATGTGGTGGGTTGGTCACACGTGCCGAAGCCGGCGACCGTGTGGTTTGGTGGTGACGAGGCCGGGGGCATCAGTCACTGGGTGGTGATGTTTTGGCGTTCGGATGTGCCGGGGCACTCGATTGCCGGTGGTGTTTGGGGCAGTGTCGGCTGTGGCCAACAGCTGCCTGGTGGTGGTGGGCCGTTGGGAGCATACACGGGTTGATGCAGCCATCAGGGGAAGGGTTGAATTGGGTCGGTGGCCATATGCGCCGGGCATACGACCGCCGGGGGGGGCCTGGTGGATGCGCGAGCCAAAGCCCATGACCACTGGGCATCGTGGTGGCAGTTTACGCAAGCCGAAACTTGCGGTCGCCGGGTGGTGGTGGGCCGGTGGTTGCGTGTGTGGGTACGTACGGCCACTGGGAGGGGTTGTGGTTGGTGGCTGGCAGCCAGGACAGGGGTCCTGCTGTAGCCGAGGTGTGGGTGGGTGTGGGCTTGGCTGACTTTTCAGGTTCAGAGCCATGCCCCTGAGGTTTTTGAGGAGGGTTCTGGTCACCCCGACGCAAAAGACGTGACCAGAGAGAAGTTGTTGTTTTCTGTCGCGCGAGCGTGATAGGAAAAGAAAGAGTTGGATCTGTTGCAATGGCGCGACAGAAGAAGTGTTGTAGATGCTCTCGGCCATCAGAGGTAGACTCTGATGGCCGTGGGGAGAAGTTGTTGTAGTTGCGCTCGCGGAAGGTTGGGGGTGTTGGAGTGGATACTATTCGATTTCGATCTATCGCGCTTTAACACTACAGGTTTTGTGCGCTCCTCCTCGCTGTACCGCCCCCATGGGGTTTCCATCTTTCCCGACCGCCGAAGAAGTATGCGCACCAAGGAAAAGAACAAACAGGACAGGAATTAAGGATCGCAACGCATGACACAGAATAGGGAAACAAGGAAACGCTCTGACAGTACAAAAAGAAACCAATCGCCTCTGTCCTTCCTCTCATTCGTCATGTCGGTCGTGATATTGTTTATGGTTCGAAAGCGCCGAAGTCCAGCTCAGGGGAGCCTGGGTCACTAACATCGGTGCAGTCTGGTGTGTTGTGGTTTCCGTCGAACCGGATAAGCGTGGAGTGGCCCAGGCCTGTTGCTCGTAGGAAGTGGCATAGTGGGTTTGTGTTTTCAGGTGCAGTGATAAATTCCAGGGACTGACTGTCTCCTGTGGTGGCTTTGCAGAGGAGTACCGGCTGCGGCGTCAGCAGCGGGCAGTCTCGTAGTAGGTGGTGAGAGGAGGTAAGGTCCGTGCCACAGGGGCATGGGTCTGCTGTGATGTTGGGGGGTGGGTCGGAGGGTGATCGGTTGCAGAAGACTCTGCATATTGCTCGTGTATCGGCCCAGTTCGCTCCGTGGAGGTGGCTGGGAAACTTGAATGAGGGCTTTGAGAGTGGTAGTTCTGTTTTCCACCGACAGAGGAGCTCTGCTCGTGCTTGAGCCAGTAGCCATCTCTTGGTGGTGAGCGCGAAGCAGCAGGGAATGGCTGAGGTGGCTTCCCGTTTGGCGAGTGTGTCGGCCCGTTCGTTCCCCTTGATGTTGCAGTGGGAAGGGCACCAGGTAGTGGAGATCTCCCAGCCCAGTATGCTGAGGTTGCTAATCGTTTCCAGGGCTCGGCGGGCATATTCGTGGTTGTGTTTGTTGAATTGTAGTGTTTCGAGTGCCGCCCGGTTGTCCACGCAGATAATTGCTGTGGCTCATAGTGCGGTGGTAGTGAGGAGGGATGTGACTGCTTCTTGGATTGCGTGGAGTTCGGCGTCGTACACCTCGGCCCGGTTGCCTAGGTGGCAGCTGCCTTCCCCCAGCCGGTAGAGTTGTTGGTCACTGCAGTGGAAGGTTGCCCAGCCACACCCGACAGACCCATTCTCGAGTTTGGAGCCGTCAGTGTAGATGACGACGGTGTGGTTTGGTAACGTGTGGAGCCATTCTTCATGGAGCTGTTGGGGTGTTGTTGTTTTATCTGGGTTTGGAGAGGGGAGCACATTGGTTCCGTCCGCTGTCGAGGTGGTAGTGCGGTTCTCCAGTTTGCCTTGTACTAAGTGCTTGCTGAGTGCTAAAGGCAGTGGAGTCCTGGGAGGTTGGGGTGGGTTTCTGATAGGGCTCGTGGCGGGCCCAGAGCGTGGTGTTGGGGGAGGAAGTGAAGTCAGATGGCGTATTGCAGGGATAGGTTGTCCAGGTACGCCTCCATTGGCGGGAGTTGTGATAGTGTGATGAGGTTCGTCGTTCTGGCGTTGAGGGGGAGTCCTGTAATCCATCGGGCGACTGAGTTGTAGGTGGTGCGTAAGGTTGCAGTGATCATCAGGGTGCCCGTCCACCATGATGGTGATGCCCAGAACATTGTGTGGAGGATCGCCGTCATTGCCAGGTGGTGGGCGACATGCGCGGGGATGCCCCATGAGCGGTGTTGCAGGAAGTTGAGGCTGCCGAGGGCCCGGTTGCCCTTGGCCGCTGTCATGGTGGCATGGTGTAGGAAGCTGAGTGATTCATCGATGTGTACTCCTAGGTACTTGATTTCTCGTGTGGCCACAATGGTGTTGTTGTTGATTCTGAGGGGGGGGTGTGTGCTAAGGCTCCTGTTCTTATCTTTGCTGGTGAGAGGGAGGCAGTAGAGCAGTTCGGTCTTGGGTGGTGTAAAGGTTTGTCCAAGGTGGACTCCCCTGCTGAGGTGTTCTTCAGTCCTTTCTTCGAGGAGTGTGTTGGCTCTGGTGATTGTCGTGGACATTTGGACCATGCATACGTCGTCTACGTAGGATGTGTCGATCGCGTCATGGGATTGGTGGCTCCTCTCCAGCATGGCATTGCTGTAGATGAGGAACAGGGCTGGGGAGACTGGGGATCCCTGGGGCAGCCCGCACCTGTATGGTTGGGGCTGTTCTGATTGTTGGTCAAAGCTGCAGGCGATTTTCCGGTCAGTGTTGAATGCAGTGACCCACTCCGTCAGGTACTGGGGCATGCGTCGTTGTTGCATAAACTCCTGGAGTATTGCCGGGTGGACTTGGTTGAAGGCGCCCTCAATGTCGTGGGTGAGGACGGCCGGTCGTAGTGGGGTTTTGTTTGCTGCTTTCTTCTGGCTAATTGCCCTAGCGATAGGGGTGATTGTTCTGAGTAGGGCGTCGATTGCTGAGTTTTCTGCCTGGGCCCCCATCTGTGAGGGGTGTGTGGCCCCACAGGTGATGGCGGCCTGGGAGAGCCGCTTGGCGACGATGGATTCGAGGAGTTTTCCGAAACATGATTGGAGAGAGATGGGGCGGTAGGACTTGGGGTCGGAGTATGTCTTCTTGCCAGGTTTGGGGATGACCACGTAGTTTGCTGTTTTCCATTCTGGTGGATGGGTGCCCCAGATGAGGCAGGCTGTGAACAGGTGCGGGAGGAGGTGAGGGGCCGCCGTATTGAAGCGGCATAGGGTGGTGCATACGATGTCGTCTGGGCCAACTGAGGTTCCATACTTCAGGTGTACAATTGCCAGATGTGTCTCTTGTATTGTAACTGGCTTTGTGCGGTGGCGGATGTCCTTTGTGGAGGTGAGGAGGCCAGGGGGGAGTCGTGTTCGTGGGGTTGCGTTGACTGAGGGAAAGTGTGCATTGCGTAGCGCATTGCATTTGCCCCTGAAGGTTGTTTGCCCGTTAAGGGGGGGGATTGGTTTGTGGTGTGTGTTGTGGTGGTAGATGGTTTTCCAGATGGTCTTGGATGATGCGGCTTGGAGCTGTTGGATTCGGTACACTGTTTTAGCGTTGCGTACCATCGTCGACCATTTGTGCTGTTTGTGTTGTCTGTCTTTCCGGTTAGTGTCGTTAGGTTCTTGGCGGGCTCGTCTCTCTGCTCGTTTGTCTGCTCTTTTTGCCAGTGTCAAGTTCTGGTTCCACCATGGTGCTTTCTGCCTCCGTGGATCTTTCATGGGGACGGCGTGGTTGGTTGCTTCGTGGATGAGGTGGGTCATGTTGGTGACGGCGCGGAGGGTATCCTTGTTTCCTTGGAGGTTTGAGAGGTCCATCTGGGCAGCCTGTATGTGTGAGGTGAAGCTTCCCCAGTCGGCCTTGTGCCAGTAGCGCTGGGCCTTCTGTGGTGCTGCGTTTGAGGGTAGGGAGAGGGTGGCGGTGAGGGAGCTGTGGTCCGAGGTGGTGTCGTGATCAATTGCCAGGGTGAGAACCAGCTGTGTCGTCCTGCCCCTGGAGAGGCATAGGTCAATGGTGGAGGGTTGCCCGACGTTTCGGGGGTGGTGGGTGGGGTTGGCTATTTCGTTGTGGAGGTGGAAGTTGTTTTCCGTGAGCCAGTTGGCGATGGTGTGGCTGGCTAGGGAGGCGCGTGCTGATGGGGGCAGTGGGCCCTGCCACCACGTGTGGTGGGCATTGAGGTCCCCCATTAGGAGGCAGTCTGTCGGTAGGTCGATGGTGGGGAGGATGGTTGCTACTGGGTCCGGTCGTCCGGGGGAGTATAGGTTGGATAGGGTGAACATGGTGGTATGTTGTTATTGGAGGGATGTGATGGTGGTGCCCAGGAAGGAATCCTGGGCCGCAAAGGTGGTGGTAGCACTGAGCCCAGGTACACGGTGGACGTATGTTGCACATCTGGACTGTGTTGGTGTTGGGGTCAACATGTCGAAGTTTGGCATAGTGGGAGAGTTTCCATGTCTATTGCACTATGGTTCTTGGAGGAGGCAGATAAGGTTTTCGGGTTTTCTTGCGAACTCTTGCAATGCTGAAATCGTAGTCGCTTGGCCTCTCGCACAGTTCAGCAGCTGTACGGACCCGACGGTGTGGAAGGGCATTTTATTCGGTCATTCCCGCCATGGGGGCGTCTCCCGGGGTGGTCGTGGCCATCGTATTGGTGTTGTTGTTGAAGGATCGGATCTTGATGTGTGTGGGGCAGTTGGGGTCACTGGCCTTGTGGGGTGCGTCGCAGTTGGTACAGCAGATTGGTGGGTGGGTGCAGGTGGGGCCTCTCTTGCAGGCTGGAATGGTGCATGGGTGAACTTTCGTTTCGTGGGCATCCACACAGACCGCGCAGCGGGACGAGTTTTTGCACAGGGCGGTGGGGTGTCCGTAGCCCTGGCAGTTCCGGCACTGGGTGCTTCTTCCGTATGAGATGTAGTCGTCAAGTTGGCATTCGCGGTTGCAGATGGTAAGGTAGTGTCGTCCAATGTCAGCCTTCTTGGTGCTGCCGCTGAGGGTCATGACTATCGTCGAGGTTGCTTTCAGTTCGCGTCGGTCTGCCGGGGTGAGCCAGCGTGGTGTCTGGCACTGGATCAGCTGGGGGTAGTTGGTGGCGATGCTGTCGGAGATGTCGGGCAGTGGGAGATGGGTCGGGACTCTGTGGAGCAGGAACTGGCTGAAGCGCTTCCCAATTTCGACCTTCTCGCACTTGCCGTAGTAGGTGAGGGCGTCGGCGATGATCGTCGTGTAGTCTTCATAGATGATGTTGTTTTGGGTGTTGGTGGTGGTGAAGATAATGGATCCGCACGTGGTTACCCGGGCGCGGAGGAAGGGGGGGGGCGGTTACATCCTGGTTGTTGAACAGGGCTTTGTTGACTCGGTGGAGGGCTGCATCCATGACGACTTGGTGGGCGATGTAGTCTCGTTCAGCATGGGTGGTGGCTTCGGCGGAGGACGCGGCTGGGAAGTGGCACGTAACCTCGCACTTGGCTTGGGGGTACATGGTCGGGATAAGCTTGGGTGTGACGGGCTTCCTTCCCTGGGTTTTCTTCTTCAAGTTCTCCCATCCTTCAACATTGGTGGTGTGTGTGGCATGTTCGGTTGGTGGGTGCGGTTGGGCGATGGGTGCTTTGGCGGCGTCGGCGTATGTGCGGGTGCTGGTGCCGTTGTTGGTCGTAGGGCTGTTGGCGTTGTATTTGTTCTCGATGGCTCCCTTCCCCTTTCTCTTCCTTTCTTTCTTTGGGTTGGGGCCGGTGTTGCTTGGGCCCCCAGTTGGCTTAGCAGTGGCAGCAGGGCCCTGTGCGGCCGAGAGGAGTTGTTGTTGCATTTGGGTGACTTACGTGCCCAGCGTGGTGATTTGCTTGGTCAGGCTGTTTGTGGCGATTTGGAAGGTAGTGTGTTCTGGGCAAAAAGCACAGAGATCTCGGTGCTAATGGTTCTGGCAAATTGGTCTAGGAGATTGATGGTGATGATTTCGATGTCAGCCCGGAGTGCTACGTGCTCTGGGCTGTGTGGAGCTGCCATCTGGGGGGCAGTACTGGTGGACTCATCCATGTCGCCTTCGATCGCCTGCGTTGCAGTGACGTGTTCCGTGTGTTGGAAGTCCATGGCGTTGTCGTCGTCTTCTTCCCTTCCTTCATCTTCAGAGTCGTCGGAGTCGGAGTCAGAGTCAGAGTCGGTGTCGTTTTCCTCGCGCGCATGCTTTGCGGGGGAGGGTGACCGTGAGGCCGTGACCGTAGGGGGTTGAAGGTGGTGTCGGGAGGGGTGCTGCTGGGAGCGGGCTCTTGGGGTGCTGTGCGCAGAGATTTCGGTGGTGGCCGGGGTGTTCGGACGGAGGAAGGCGTCGAGGGATCCTTGACCGGGGTTGCTGGAGGACATGAAGCCTGTACGCGATGTGGTGATAGTTTGGTGACATGAGCCAAAATCACGAAAAGCAGGCAGCGACGGGAGGGAAAATTCCCAGGAGGGATCCAGAGGGGTGCGGTCTCTAGTTAATTAACTATTGACCGACTCCTGAGGTGACTTTCCGGGGTTGTTGAAAACTTAATTGGAATAGAAGATTTTTGGTGTCTCGAAAACAGTGAAGTTTTGGGGAGTGTTATGAGGATAATAGATTGCGTGGAGAAAGAATCTCCAGACTAGCTACCGTGCCCTTCCTTTATACCCTTTTCCTCCACTGTGGAATCACAGCCTCGCCCATAAGACTGACGCAGAGTTTCCCATCATGACTCCTTCACCATGCCCAAGAAAGACACGATCCTACTCGGCCCCTTCTTTCCTTCGCAACTCATAAGCAAGGCAGACTCACAAACAGTAGGAAACGACAAACACACATGGTAAGCAATAAACATAACAGAGAAGGAGAGCGAGGCAGACACGTAACAGTAAGTAACAACCAAGGAAACAATAGGTAAGCAATAAACATAACACAGAGGGAGAGCGAGGCAGACATGCAATAGTAAGGAACAACAAAGGAAACAATAGGTAAGCAATAAATATAACACAGCGGAAATCGAGGCAGACACGTAACAGTAAGGAAACAAGCAGGTGGACCCTGGCCGGCCCGTGACCAGGTTGAGGTTCTGCAGAATATCGCTACCGGCGCGATATTTGCAAGGGCTAGGATGTTGCGCCTAGGTACGTAAGATAATCGTGGCCATGGTGGTGGAGACAAGGATTAGCCACAGTGTGACAAGGGTGATGGCGGCTCCTGTGGTAGCGCCGAGTAGCCTGTCGCGTCAGGTTTGTGACATGAGAAAGCTGATTAGTTCAATATTACTGTCACTCCAATGTTGACTGAACATCCTAGTGTTACACTAGTATAATCTAAGGTTTCAAGTTACCTTTCTTGTGAATGACAATTTTCAAAAGATATCTACTGTGGATCACCTACACTCTCTCCGTTCGACCTACAATTGGAAGAAGATCCTTCTCAATGCTGACAGTGAGCAAGGAAGATTGGATGGTCAGGGGTTGAGTGGAAGTTCAATGGGACCTGGCAAGGTGCTGAAAGGGCAAGAAAGGAAAGGCTACTAAACCAAGTATTGAGCTGAGCAGAGATAGTCAAGCCAATAGGCTAGGGAGAGAAAGACCACCAGCCAACATAGGAGCCATAACTTGGAGGTCAGGCCAGGAAAGGAGCATAGGGAGTCTATTCAAGTGATAGTTGATAACAGCTATACAAACTGCACAGACCACAGCTCTGATGATGGTATCTATTGTACCAGATGCATGGTATCGAAGACCAGGAAAAAAGCCAGCAGGTGAGGGAAATCCCAACAGCAGTTCGGCAGAGACAAGATGAGAATTTTTTGTTTTTTTTTGGCTGGGAACCCCTATAGTCTGGGGTCTTAGTGGTAATAGGCAGAATAAGTGGAATCATAATTCAGCATGTTAGCCTGTTCGACCAGACAGCCTGCAAACGAAGTCTGCAATGGAGTTTGAGTGCCACTGTGCTTGTTTTTCCTGTTTTTCACTGAAACCAGATGAAATTGCTGAAATCCAGTCATTTTCACAGTTCCACTAGTACAGTTCAGCCTATTCCAAATGTAAAAACATAGTACTCATCAAGTCTGATACATTTAGGGTCTGTTCGGCTCGCACCGTATTTCGTAGCTACCACCCAAAATTGAGCTGACCTCAGTTTAGAAATATGCTGAACGTTCGGCTCAACCACTTGAAGAAACTACGATAAGGTGAAACTGTGCCACATTGTATTTTTTGCGTATTTCACTGAGCCACACCCAAAAAAATAGGTTATACTGGTGTTCATCACCAGATCCTCTTGAATCCATGCAATATCCACAATGTCCGGTCCCAGCCTCCTCACCCCAGAAAAATTGCTCGCCATTGCAACTCTTGTTGGCTAATACGAAACTTCTTTTCATGACAAAACCCCATCTCATACCTCTGTATTGACTGGCTCCCACTGTGTGGAAGAACTTCTAACCTCCAAAAATCATCAACGTATTTTTGATGTCTTACCTATACCTCTTGCCACATTTCTTGCACTTCAAGAATGGTGTATCGATCATGACTACCTCCAACCGACGCAGTACATGTCAGTGGAAGAGCAACTTGCAATATCTCTCAAAATTGTCAGTGAGAATGCGACCAACCGTATAACACAAGAGCGATTTCAATGAAGTCGCGACATGATCAGCCGCACCTTTAACAATGTTCTCGACGTGATGGTAGAGCTTTACACTGCAATTGTCAAATAGCCAGCTGCCAGCCAACCTACTCCTCCACATATCCGTAATGATCTGAAAATGTTTCCTTACTTCAAAGATTGTCTCGGTGCAGTAGACAGTACCTATATCCATGTCCATATAGCATCAGGAAAAAAAAAATTGTGTCCTGAGCGTCCGGACACACTAGACGCACTGGACGTTTCAGATGCAACCTGCTTAACTTGGACGCAGATCGCCACGGCACGGTGCGTACGGACACAGATCGCCACGGCTCCGTGCGTACGGATGCAGATCGCCACGGCACCATGCGTACGGATGCAGATCGCCACGGCACCGTGCGTCCGGACGCAAATCGCCATGGCATCTGCTTACCGGACGGAGCGTGGAAGGGCATTTTCCTTCTGGATCCAGCCGTATCAGGGCATTTTCCTTCTGGACACAGCCGTGTCAGGGCATTTTCCTACTGGACGTGTCCGGATGACGCGTGCCATGGCACCACGTTTACGCTGGCTGTTAAGGAACGGAACATCGCAGCAAATACTTGGGTTGCATTCGCAAACACGCAGCGGATTCCAGACATAGTGACTCAGTCCACTTCTATTCTTTATATCTACGGTATGTACATCTATATATGCTACTACACACTTCACATTTCCAGCAAAAGCACCCAGCGTCACTCCCATCGCCGCGATCATCACATACAGTAATACTGTTTTGACGCGCGTAGCATTGCTCTGTGTGTTGGAAACAAAGGAAAGTTGGCAAATACGACACGACGCGATGAGCACAACGACTATGAGAAGGATGGCGATGAGGACGCCGGCGGTGAGGACGATAGTGAGTAGGATGCGGCGTGTATGATGGCAAGCTTTGTGACATGGTTAGCACAGCTCTCAGAGTGACAGAGACACTGGGAAGTTGTAGAATACACAGTGATGAGTACGATGTCAATGAGGACGCAGGCGGCAAGGACGATAGTGAGTAGGACGTGGTGACTATGAGAGCGTGTAAGACGCGGCGAGGACGATAGCGAGTAGGACGTGGCAACTATGAGAGGGAGTAAGACGCGGCGAGGATGATAGCGAGTAGGACGTAGCGACTATGAGAGCGAGTAAGACGTGGCGAGGACGATAGCGAGTAGGACGCGGCGAGTATGATGGCGAGGTTTGGGACATGGTTAGCACAGCTCTCAGAGTGACAGGAACAGCGGCGGGAACTGGTACAATACGATGTGACTAGTATGTAGTCGATAAGGAGGATGTCGCTGAGTTTGATGGCAGTGAGGATGGCAGCGAGTATGATGGAAACGTGAAGAACGACGACGAGTATCTAGGACAAGGTGTAAGGAGAAGCAAAAAGGGGTCTACATAGGAGCGATGAGCAAGCCGAACCTTGCATAAGCACAAGTGTTAGTAATGGCTTGGCGCTTTGCATTGACATCATACTTGCTGCGTCCTACTCGCTATCGTCCTTGCCGCGTCTTACTCGCTCTCATAGTCGCCATGTCCTACTCGCTATCGTCCTTGCCGCGTCTTACTCGCTCTGATAGTTGCCACGTCCTACTCGCTATCGTCCTTGCCAGCGGCGTCCTCATTGACATCGTACTCGTCACTGTGTATTCTACAACTTCCCAGTGTCTCTGTCACTCTGAGAGCTGCGCTAACCATGTCACAAAGCACGCCATCATACTCGCTGCGTTCTACTCGCTATCGTCCTTGCCGCGTCTTACTTGCTCTCATAGTCGCCACATCCTACTCGCTATCGTCCTCGCCACCGGCGTCCTCATTGATATCGTACTCGTCACTGTGTATTCTACAACTTCCCTGTGTCTCTGTCACTCTGAGAGCGGGGCTAACCATGTCACAAAGCTCGCCATCATACTCGCCGCGTCCTACTCGCTATCGTCCTCGCCGTGTTATACTTGCTCTCATAGTCGCCACGTCCTACTCGCTATCGTCCTCGCCACCGGCATCCTCATTGACATCGTACTCGTCACTGTGTATTCTACAACTTCCCGGTGTCTCTGTCACTCTGAGAGCTGCGCTAACCATGTCACAAAGCTCGCCATCATACTCACCGCGTCCTACTCGCTATCGTCCTCGCCGTGTTTGACTCGCTCTCATAGTCGCCATGTCCTACTCGCTATCGTCCTCGCCGTGTTATACTTGCTCTTATAGTCGCCACGTCCTACTCGCTATCGTCCTCGCCACCGGCATCCTCATTGACATCGTACTCGTCACTGTGTATTCTACAACTTCCCAGTGTCTCTGTCACTCTGAGAGCTGCGCTAACCATGTCACAAAGCTCGCCATCATACTCACCGCGTCCTACTCGCTATCGTCCTCACCGTGTTTGACTCGCTCTCATAGTCGCCATGTCCTACTCGCTATCGTCCTCGCCGCTGGCGTCCTTATTGCCATCCTCCTCATAGTCGTCGTGCTCATCACGTCGTGTCATATTTGCCAACCTTTCTTTGTTTCCGACACGCAGAGCAATGCTACATGCGTCAAAACAGCATTACTGCATGTAATGATCGCGGCGATGGGTGTGATGCTGGGTACTTTTCCTGGAAACGCGAAGTGTCTAGTAGCATATAGAGATGTACATACCGTAGATATAAAGAATAGAACTGGACTGAGTCACTATGCCTGGAATCCACTGCGTGTTTGCGAATGCGACCTGAGTATTTGCTGCGACGTTCCGCGCCTTGACAGCCAGCATGATCGTGCTGCAATGACATGATACGTCCAGTAGGAAAATGCCCTGACACAGCTGTGTCCAGAAGGAAAATGCCCTGACACGGCTGTGTCCAGAAGGAAAATGCTCTGATACAGTGCGCCCAGAAGGAAAATACCCTGCCACGCTCCATCCGGTAAGCAGATGTTGTGGCGATCTGCATCCGGACGCACGGTGCCGTGGCGAGCTGCGTCCAAATTCACATTGCCTGTGCGTTTTTCCTTGGGAGCGGTAGGTGCGCTCACAGGGTGCATCCAGAGCGTCTCGAGCGCCTGGTGCGTCTGAACGCAGATTTTTTTTCCTGATGTATTTGATGGAAATCAAGTATGATATCGAACCTGTAAAGGACACATCAGCCAGAATGTTCTTGGAATGTGTACATTTGGCGAATTATTATGCTATATTTTACCTGGTTGGGAAGGATCGGCACACAATAGTCACATGCTTCAAGCTGCTTTGGTTGATGACCTTGTTCCATCACCTGGTAGCTGCTATCTGGTAGATACTGGCTATAGCTTGCGATCTGGCTTTCTTCCACCCTACCGAGGCGTCCGTTATCATTTGAAGGAGTAACATCAGTCACAACAAAAACTACAGAATAAGGAGGAGCTGTTCAATCTCCGCCACGCACAATTACGGAATGTAGTCGAATGTCTCTACCTCAACATTTTCCCTACTAGGGCATTGTGAAGTGGATGAGCATGGGAGGAGACGTATGCAGCATAGAGGTTATTGTGTTACTGTGGCTCTATCTGCATGTCAGTATGTACTGGTTTTCCTTCTGTGTGCTTGATCCCCCTCAACATTTTCACCTACTAGGACATGATACAGGGACAGATATGGGGAGAGGAGAAGGAGCTGACAGGCAAGCGGTATGAAGGACCCATGAAGGTAGTTGAGTAGAGCAGTGGTGGTGAAGCTCTAATGTGTTGTCGTGTTGCTGTGTTGCGGTATTCATGTAATTGGTTCTCCTGTTTGTCTGCACTCTTTTACCAACTGTTTCGTCTTGGCTGGAAGTAGTATAGTACAGTGTGGTGTAGAGAGAGGTTGTTGAGTGTAAAATACAGAGAAAGTGGTCTCCAAACAGGTATTTCAGATGTCTGGACGCCAAGATATATGGAGTAGTGTACCATATTTCCAAACTAACCGTCGCTTTAGAAATACAGTGCGAGCTGAACAGGCCCTTAGCTTCATGCTTCAAGCCAGAGACGTGGAGCTAGATATATTAGAGCACATGTTCCTGGCACTGTTATAGCTTCTTTGAGCTGCAGAATTGGATAGTCACCTAGTCTGATGTGTCGGTGCTCATACTCAGAGCTATTCCTTGACATCAGTACGAAAATGTGTATAACTATTTGCACAGAATCTACAGCGATCTTACTGTAATGTGAGTATGGTTGATATGGGAAAAGCCTATTCCGATCCATTGTGAGATGACACCTCGATGGAGGTCAACATCTGTTACAGCCCACTCAAGTACCATAAGTCTGTCGGCGAACCTACAGAACACCATACACCAAGTAAATTTTGGGTATTAGGGTATTCAACCGACACCTGGCTCACTGAATACAGTACTGTAGGCCACTGGTACTGACATTAATATATCAACAAACAGTTCAGTAGTTGGAAGGGGCAAACCTGACACTCATTTAAGGCATTCGGAGAACTGCCTTGGGAAGGGGGGGATAAGGACTGATCGATTACAGCAATCCAGCATGCTGTGCAGGCTGCAGTAGCCTTGGACAGAATTGGTGGCAAAGGATCCGTACTCATAGTACCAGCAGCACTACCAAATACCAGGAAAGCCTCAGAAGGATGTTGTTCTGTGCTGAAGTGCAGGAATGGGTTGACTGAAAGATTAGAGAGGATGCCATCTTGTACTGAAGCATGGGGGCAAGCTGGCTGAAAAGGTCAAGGAATACGATAGCTGGGAGGACTGAAAACCAGTACAGTAGGAAACTGTACTGGACAGCTGAAAGGCTGGGTAGGATGCTGTTCCGAGCTGAGCTCTAGGACGGATGAGCTGATAGGCCAGTAATTTGAGGATGGAAACAGTATGCCTTCACTGGAAGGTGGGCACCAGATGCCAGACTCAGGATGTCAAGAGTCCCGCAGAATACGGATGGCATCAAGAGCAATATGATAAGACAACCAATACAATTTGATGAACATGCTATTTGACAGCTGCCGGCTTCAGCAATGGTTAGAGAGTTTTTCTCCTACTGGGTTTTTGTTGATAACCAGGATGGCATGCTAGAAGGCTATGTTCATAGCTTACCATACAGAACTGTCATGTATTTTGCTGATTTGAAATGCCAATACACTACCGGCTCACAACGTTAGAGAGTCATTTTCCTACGGGGTTTTTACAGGTTCAACGATCGACTGGTAGCAGGGTATAGGATACTGTTATGCTAATGGACTATGGGCTCACTGATTTCAGAGACTTTTCCCATACGGCTTTCTTTGTCTCAATGATCGAGCAATAGTACAGATGCTGAAGGGCTATATGTAATAACACCATCCTGTGGCTTCGGAATGAAGCTAGGGAAGGGGGAGATAGTGTTACACCCTAAATACTACAGAGTTGGAATTTGGATACGGACCAGGCAGGAAGGTATCAGAAACTCATCACATGGTCTTAGAATGGTATACTGAGACCAGGTAACTGACAATGTCAGGGCACAACTCAGGTCTACTGACTCTGCAGCACCAGATAATTATAGGCCAAGTATCAACACAGGCTAGGAAAGTGCAAGTGCTACCGCAGAGAAAGACAACCTGGAAGGCATCACACAGATAAGCCGTCAGAAGGAAACAGGAATGTAAGGAGTTGTGAGTCTAGATTGCAGGATAGGAGCAGGGTTGTTTCCAAAGGTACAGCCCAGAGGAACAACACCACAAGTTGGGAATCACTGTATTGTCGCAGATGGCATGAGACCTGAGGTGATACCACCATGTCCTGTTGTCAGCAGATACAAGGGATCACCCTACCACTCACATCCTCATCATTAACACCTGATTATGGCAATGAACTCTGGGCTTTGCCAGCACTCAACAGTGTGAGTGGATCCCCACCCCTTATCTGAGATGCTTACAGTGATTATAATACATGACATATACCACACCAAAGTGAGAGACCACTGTGCCGATTAGTGAAGTAGAGGCTTGAATTAAAGCCAATCCTGTAGTGCTGGGTGGCCTCTGGACCAAGTACCAGCTCATGATCAGGAAAGTAGAAACACCACTACAGGACCGCACTTCAGGAATAGTCTGATGGGAGCGATATAGGGCGGAGCTATACCTTAGCATCTGTTGTGGCCAAGAAGGATTAGCTGGTACGGTTGAGGGTTCACATCAGGATTAAAAAAAAAATTGCGTCCAGTGCGTCTGGATGCACTAGTCATACTAGACGTTTCGGTGCAACCTCCCTTACTCGGACACCACTTACTATAGCACTGAGTGTTCAGTTACTGCACGCTACAGCACCCTGTATCTGGATGCAGCTGTTAGGGCACCTGCGTTCGGATGCAACTGCCACAGCATATAACGTAACGGATAGGGTAACTGGACACGATAGAGAACCCGGACAGTAGAAAATCCACTAGTAGCAGATAGGCCCATCCGCATATTACCCCGCCAGCCGAGTAAAAATCTGCAACCCACCCAGTCAAAAACATCAGTGACAATATGGCACCCACCAGACCCCCTCCAAACGTCAAATTGAAGAAAGAGAAACAATCGGCAGCCAAGGAAGACGATATCGCCGCTGCGCTGGCACATAGAGAACGAGAAGGCACCTCCTTCCGTACGCTCGCGCTACTGTTCAATGTTCCATGTTCCACTCTCGCCGATCGCGCTCGAGGTGGGCTATCACATAAGGAAAGCCATGTACACCAGCAGAGGCTCACCCCAGCTATGGAGAAGGCACTACAGGACTGGTGCAAGCAGTTGGATGACTGGGGTTTTCCGCCACTGATGGATCTTCTACTGGCAATGGCCAAAGCATTAGCTCAGCAATGGGCAGATGAAGAGAAGGATCCTACACTGGCTGGGTTAGGAAAGCGATGGGTGGAAAACTTTCTTAAACGTCATCCGGAACTCGCAGCCAAGTATGGCACCCAGCTAGACCGCCAACGGGCATACGCTAGCCACCTTCCCACCCTACGAGACTACTTTCGAAAGCTGGAGCGATTGGTCCGCAAGTACAATCTTAAGCCCGAAGACATCTTCAATATGGACGAGAAAGGGTTCATCATCGGTCGATCGTCGAGAGCAAAGGTGGTTTGTAGAGCTGGTCGTCGGCCACCAAGGGTGACGCAGGATGGAACGCGGGAGATGCTTACAGTTGTGGAATGTTGCTGTGCGGCACAATACATGCTGCCTTCCTTTGTGATTTTCAAGGGAACTGCACAGTATATGGGCTGGCATTCAGAAACCAGCGACCCTGATGCGATGTTTGCCTGTTCACCTAACGGGTGGACTGATGACGAGCTGGGCTTGGAGTGGTTGTACCACTTTGACCGTTGCACTAAGGACCGGAAGGGGGGTAGCGACACTCGACTGCTCATCCTAGACGGCCATCGTTCGCACCTTACCCTCAAGTTTATTCAGTATAGTATCGACAACAACATTCAACTCCTTTGTTTTCCAGCACATTCAACACATCTCCTCCAACCCCTTGACGTCGGTCTTTTTGCCCCCCTGCAAAAGTATTACGGCAAAGCGGCGGACGATTATATCCGAAATACTCGTACAGGTATCTTGAAGGGAACATTCTGGAGATTCTACAGTGCAGCATGCCGGCAAGCCTATACAAAGAAGAATATCGCCTCCGCCTTCCGTGCAACTGGGATTTGTCCCTTCAATCCTGATGCTGTTACAAGACTGATTACTGGTGATACCAACCCTGTCACAGTCCCAACCTCCACCGTAGCCACTTCGTCACAGCCGGCTGTTGATATTTTGTCCCAACTTAAGACTCCCCATAAGAGTCGCGATGTGCGCCAGCAAACACAATTGGCGATTGAAGCCCTTCGCCAGACCGGTGATGTCAATGTTGCCATTGCTGTTGTCGAGCGCTATGGTCACACAACCCAGACAGCACTTGCGACCGCAGAGATACGGGGGATCGAGCTTGCTGATGTACGTCGACAGTATGGGGGCAAGAAGGCTGCAGTTACCAACAGACGGGTGATCTCTAAGGCTCGGGTTATAAATGGAGCCGATCTCATTAGGAAGATGGATGAGAGACAGGAGGTCGATCGGCTGAAGGAGGAGAAGGAGCTACGTAAACTGGCTCTCGGCAAGCTTAGAGCTCCATCTAGGGGAAAAAAGCCTAAGGTCTGTTCCAAATATCTACTCTTAATATTGGTTATTTAATTAGGGAGTTAGGCCAAGATTGAGTCTGGCTACGAAGAGGGAAGTGAGAATGCGCCGATTGCGATATTACCAACCCCAACCGCAGCGAACACACCCTCCAAAAAATCTGCCACCACTCGGGCACCCACAAAAAAACCTAAAAAAGAGAAGAACCCGGTACTCATCTATACTTCCGCAGTTCCTCCAGCTTTTACTAACTCTCATCATAGAAATCTGTACGCTTTCAGGAGCCAGCCCCCACACTGGGTAGACCCCCATCCGACTTGCTCCACCAAGCTCCCATCACTCCACAGCGCTCTATCAGTCTGGCAGTACGCCCTGGAATAGTAAGTGATACCCCTCTTAATTTTTTGTAGATCTCACTAAGCTTTCAACAGCGAATTGTGGCTCCAGCGAGTCCGGGTCCTTCTGCTACCCGATGGGCGATTAGTGACCCTGAACAAGGGGAAGACCTCTCAGTCGATACTAAGAGAGAACATGCAGTGCTAGTTCCTAGGCTAAGTACACAGACAAGGCCTAGTTCTCATCTACCTGACCGGCCTTTGGCGATGAGTTTACGCAGCCGACGACCACAGGGAGGGTAGTCGTATGGTGGATAGATTTCTGCTGTTAGATTAGCGATTAGAGGTCTTAGGAGCAATTGATTTTGGTAACACCTTCAGAGAAGGTTCGTCTATATATTCTCAGTGCTTGTACGAAATTTAGACTCCTAGCTGGCTGTGGTTGTTGAAATCTGTGGAATATCCGGTCGCGGGCGTGGACGTCGCGAGTGTTCGGGTTCCATATCGTGTCCGGTTACCCTATCTGATACGTTACCTTCCAGATAAGAAGTGTCAGGGCATTTGCCTTCTGGATGCAGCTACCATAATGCCACATATCCAGATGCAGCTGTCAAGGTGACTGTGTTCAGATGCAGCTGCCATAGCATATACCTTCCAGATGCGAAGTGTCAGAGCATTTGCCTTCTGAATGCAGCTGGCACAGTGCCACACATCTAGACGTAGCAGTCAAGGTGACTGCATTCAAACACATATGCTATAGCATATATCTTCTGGACGAGGAGTGTCAGGGCATTCACCTTCAACTGGACATAGCTGCCATGGTACCATACGTCCAGACATAACTGTCAAGGTGACTTCATTTGGACGCAGCTGCTATGGCATACTCCTTCCGGATGAGGAGTGTCAGGGCATTCACCCTCTGGATGCAGCTGGTACAGTGCCACACATCCAGACGTAGCAGTCAAGGTGACTGCATTCTGATGCAGCTGCCACAGCATTTGTCTTCTGGACAAGAAGTGTCAGGGCATTCACCTTCTGGACATAGCTGTCATGGTACTACACATCCAGACACAGCTGTCAAGGCAACTTCATTCGGACGCAGCTGCTATGGCATACTCCTTCCAGACGAGGAGTGTCAGGGTATTCGTCTTCTGGACATAGCTGCTACAGCGCCATATGTCCAGACACAGCTGTCAAGGTGACTGCATTTGGACACAGCTGTCATGGCATATGTCTTCTGGATGGGGAGTGTCAGGGTATTTACCTTCTGGACTCAGCTACAAGGGTACCATACATCCAGACACAACTGTCACAGTACTGAAAATCGCAGCGAATATTTACAGCACATCCATATTCTAGGGGAAGAGACTTCATCCAGTTGTATTGATTACAACATACAGCTATATACACTACCTTGCAGAGCACCCATCACAAGCACATAGCGTCTCATCCATTGTGTCCAAAGCTACATCCATCGTCGTGTTCATTGTTCGCAAGTATCACTACCTACATATTTTATTCTTCATGTACTAACCACAGGTCTACAAGTGTCAACGGTTGTATGCTGGCAAGTATAACCTGACAGGTACAGCAGCGAGCAAGACGCGATATGTATATAGATGAGGGTAATATTATTAGAGCAGCTCTCAGGGTGTCAGAAACAGCAGGACATATGATGAGATGTCAATGGTGACAAGTAAGATTCAGTGAGTGCGATGTCAATGGAGAATAGCAGTTAGGACTCTGGCAGCGAGTACGATGGTGAGCAAGACATAATGGTACACAGATGGTGAGTATGGCAGCAAGCAAAATGTGATCACTATGTTAGTGAAACTTCATGACATTGTTAGTATGGCTCTCAGAGTCTCAGAACTGAGAGAAGTTGTATCGTACGACCAGACGAATATGATGGCAAGTATGATATAACGAGTACGATGTCAATGAGGAGAATGGCGGTCAGGACTGTGGTGATGAGTATGACAATGAGTAATATGAGATGACTATGTTAGTGAACTTCCTAACATTGTTAGTGCAGCTCTCAGAGTGTCAGAACAGCAGCACATTTGACGAGATGTACATGACAAGTAAGATTTGGCAACTATGATGTCGATGAGGAGAATGGCAGTCAGGACTCTGATGGTGAGTACGATAGTGTGTAGGATATGACAGGTATGACACTGATGAGAAGGACAGCAGGCACGTCCAGATGGCGAGTATGACAGTGAGTAAAATGTGACGAGCATGTTGGTAATCTTCAGGACAATGTTAGTATAGCTCTAGGAACATCGGAAATAGCAGGAAGTTGTGCCATACGATGAGACGAGTATGATGGCAAGTAAGATACAACAAGTATGATATCGATGAGGAAAATGGCAGGCAGGACTCTGGCAGTGAGTATGATAGCAAGTAAGACATGTCGTACATGATGTTGATAAGGAGGATGGTGGTCAGGACACAGGTATCTAGCATGTTAGTCAGAAAGACGTGACAAGTACAATGGCGAGTACCATAAGAGGAGTACGATGGCATGTAAGTCACCATGAGTATGCTAGCAACCTTTCTAATATTTTTAGTGCAGCTGTCAGTGCATTAGAAACTGCTGGAAGGTGTACAATATGATGTTACAAGTACAATGGCAGAGGTATGATTGCAACTAAGACGTGACAGTGGGTACAATGTCGATGTGGAAGATAGCGTTTAGAATGCTGGTGGCGAGTAAGATGGTATGTAGGATGCAAATGGTATGATGCCGATGAGGACGGCAGGCATGCCCAGGTGGTGAGTATGACAGCGAGCAAGATACGACAAGTAAGTTGGCGATCATCAGGATGATATTAGTGCAGCTCTCAGAATGTCAGAAACAGCGGGAAGTTGTGGCATACGATATTGCGAGTATGATCGCAAGTAAGATACAATGAGTACAATGTCGATGAGGAGAAAGGTGCTCAGGACTCTGATGGCAAGTACAATGGCAAGTAAGACATGATGGACACAATGTTGATAAGGAGGATGGTGGTCAGGTAGAGTCTAGTACGTTTGAGAGTAAAACAGGATGGGTACAATGTTGATAAGAAGGATGGTAGTCAGGTAGTGTCTGGTACATTTGTGAGTAAGACGTGACAAGTACAATAGTAAGGCCATGAAAGTACGATGGCATGTAATCCGCTATAAGTATACTGGCAACCTTTCTAATGTCAGTATCACTCGCAATACGCAGACTTTGAGAACTACTCCTACAGTTGTAGATACTTTATCCACATTGGTCTCTGTGACATCGGTCCTTGCTGTCCTGACGGACAAGCCACCAACAAGTGGACCAAACCTGTGATCTGGCAACCGGTGTGGCAAGAAAGGTCAGTGTCATGAATATTGCGTGACAGGCTCACAGGCGCTGATGCTGGAGTGGCCATCAGTATAGTAGTTGGCCTATGGCTCACTCATCACCTTTGCCGCTGCTTTAGTTATCATATGCACCTAGCACAATATCCAGCTCTCCTCCAGTTTCGGATGCCACTCTGGCAATACCATCCAGAATAATATGACTCAAGTACGGAATGGTCCACGTTTCCTTTCTCTGTCTCTATTATATTTTTGTATGTGTCATTGCTTTGGGTAGAGTCTGTGACTCACCCTGCAAGTGCGATTATGTCTTTGTCTGGGAACGGCAAGTCATTTGGGATGGGGAGGAAGCTGTATCACTTTTGCAGGCAAAGTTGTTGTGATTCACAGAAGGGAAACGAGTATAAAAGGAGGGTGCATTAGCTAGTCTAGAGATTCTTCTCCTCACAATCTATTCTCTCCAACCACCCCCCCCACATTTTCAAATAGAACTCTTCTCTTCCACCATCGATCTCAATACAAACCTTCTCAAAACATTCCCTGCATCTTGGCCTACAGTCTCATTAGCTGGAAAGCTGATTTGCTCAAGTTCAGTTTTTAACCCCCAACCTTCCAACCCTCCCTCAGTGATCATGGACAGTATACCCGCCCACCACCACCTGGTCGCCATCTCCGGATATCTCTCTGGCTCCTCCTCCATCTGTTTTTGAACAAAAAAAAAAGCTTTCGGTAGTGATGTACATGTATCACAGGCCAAAGCATCCCTGTAAGAAGAGCAATTCAGTCCCAGAATCACACTCTCAGAAGTAGAGATAATACCGAATAGATCCAGCCACATGTTTGAAACCCAACCTCACTTGCCGATCAAGTGCATCTACATAGAGAGCGACCCTGAATTGGAACATGACAAAAATAGCAAAATGAACTTTCAACAAGATCAACACATGACTGCAACTCTGGCAGTTGGCAATGCTGCTGCTATGCCTGCATTCGATACCCCACAGATGCCACTCCCACTCAGCCCCAAACATGCTGCCATACGTGCTGACTTCAAGCTTATTACTGCCTCTATCATGGAGAAACCTTACAGACGTATCACCGTCAATATCAACACATCTATGACTGAAACCACTGCCGCACTCCTGAGGAACAACAGTGAGCTGCATCAGCAAATCACCCTACTCAACTCCCAAATTACCCAGATACAGCAGCAACTCCTTGTAAGAGAGCAGCACACATCAGGGAAAAAATTGAAAGTTGAAATATATTGCTTTTTTTACAGGTGAGACATAAATTTGAACTAACTTTTCTCGAGGTTTCAGCTAAAAATAAAGAACTTTTTTTTTTTCAAATCCTTACGGTGTTGAGGAGCCAAGAGAATGGGCGCTGTGAGGGATTCTTCAACGGAAGAATGGAAGGGCCAAACCCAACCAAAACGTATGGTATTCGTATAAAAATGGGGGGCGGGGACGTAGAGAAAAAGGTATGAATTCGTAGGAGGCTGCTCTTCTAACAACACAAGAAGAAACCATTTATCCTTGGGGAAAATCCCCTCCCACACACTAGCACTGCCCTAAACTCCTCAACCCCATCTTTTTCCTACCCTAGCCCTTTCCCTCATTCATCTTCACTCACTCCACTTTCAATTTTTCTCCACTCTCACTCCATTTTTCCTTCATCACTCCACTCCTCCAATTACCCACTGTAACACCCACCCCTTTCAAAGATTTTCGGAGTTGCTGGTATCTTCCAGCGTGACGGAAAGCTTTTGCAAAACGTAGGGACGGACTTTGTCGGTATGCCAGCCTTTCATGAGTTCGTTCGTTTTGGGGTGGCGTAGGTGAAGCTTGCCTTTGGCTGTGATGCGAACGATTTCAAGCGGACCTTTCCAGCGGTACACCCAGGGGTTGCCGTGCTGAGATTTGAGCTGGTAGTTCTGATAAAGAACCAAATCTCCAACCTGGTATCGGTGACGTCTTAATCCCTTCTCATGAGCGGCGATCCTCCTTGCCCACTGGTCAATCTGCATGTTGACTGCCTCTTCTCGGACGGCGTCCAACTTTGCCAAACGAATCTCCTGCATCTGCTTCATCACTTCCTTGTTGGCTTTGATATCCACAAGAATTTGCAACTTATTCGCTAGGTCTGGCTCAATGAGGTTCAGAACCTTGTTGCGTGGCGCAAATCCCAGCAACAGTGTCGATGGGGAGTGGCCGTTTTCGCTGTATGGATGACGGGTATTAAAAGCGAGCTGCGCATCTGCAATAAATGTCACCCACGCAGTCGGTTTCTCCTCGGCCAGTCTGCGGATTGATGTCTTGACTGTTCGAATTGCACGTTCCAGCTTTCCTTGTCCTTTTGCTTGGCCCGGAGATCCAAATACCCACTTCACTCCCATCTTCTCTACCCACTCAAGACAATCCTGGTTGTAAAAATGGGGGCCTCGATCAGAATGCAGGATTTGTGGAAAACCGAATCGTTTGCAGTAGGCTTCCAAAGAGGCGATGGTTGTGCTGCCAGTGGCTGCTGCAGTAGGATAGACCTCGAGCCATCCTGTGAAGGCGTCGATGACAAACAGGCAGAAGCGCTTTCGTCCAGTTCCTGCAGTCGTATACGGTCCTGCATAATCCACATGTACGATTTCGAATGGTTCCAGACAGATGATTGGGCGGAGCGGTTCCACTGGATATTCTGTCAAGTCCTGTGCACGTTGGCAGCTATCACATGACTGTACATAGCTTCAGATGTCGATTCGTATGGTCGGCCAGTAATAGGAACGATAGACCTTCCTGAACGTCATTTCTGCCGCATAATGTCCTGCACATGGTTGGTCGTGATAGTGTTGCATGATCCGTATGATCTCGTTATGGTTTCGAGGCACAGGAACATACTGTTCATGTCGGTTGTGATAGAGTAGGCAGAGTGTCCGTTTTCCTTCCTTCTCCATCTCTTCAAGGTGGAATTGTACTGCCATCGTCTAGATTCTCCATCTTTCGCCCTTTGTCAGATTCGTGTGGAATGATCCTCTTGCCATGAACCGGAAAAGTGCTTCACGCCAGCTTGCCCAGTTGCCCAACTCCAGACGTCCGAGTCCCTTTCCTCCAACTGCAAAGGCTTCCCGGTTTTCGT
>Ga0307508_10001340_pt1 | contig 27859 bp, 26 predicted proteins | sample 9_EM_MG_FD_203089 | JGI IMG/M metagenome (GOLD analysis project Ga0307508, IMG submission 203089) | Populus trichocarpa ectomycorrhiza microbial communities from riparian zone in the Pacific Northwest, United States - 9_EM | ecosystem: Host-associated > Plants > Roots > Unclassified | place...
TGGCGCACGAGATCAACAACCCGGTCGGCTACATCTTCTCGAACATCGGCACGCTCGAGAAATACCTCGTGAGCGTCTTCCGGATGCTGGAGGCCTACGAAAAATGCGAGACGCTGCTGGCCGGCACGCCGGCCGCCAGCGAGCTCGCCACGCTGCGGGCCGAAGTCGAGCTCGAGTACCTCAAGGAAGACATCCCGAGCTTGATGAGCGAGACGCGCGAAGGCGTCGAGCGCGTCCGCAAGATCGTCCAGGACCTGAAGGATTTCTCGCACGTCGACGCGCGCCGCGAATGGGAGTGGGCCGATCTGCACAGAGGCATCGACTCCACCTTGAACATCGTCAACAACGAGATCAAGTACAAGGCCGACGTGGTCAAGCAATACGGCGTGCTGCCCGAAGTGCTGTGCCTGCCTTCGGAGTTGAACCAGGTGTTCATGAACCTGCTCGTCAACGCCGCGCATGCGGTGACCAAGGAGCGTGGCACGCTGGTCGTGCGCACCGGCACCGAAGGCCGCGAGGTGTGGGTCGAAATCGAGGACGACGGCAGCGGCATTTCGGCCGACAACCTGAAGCGCATCTTCGACCCATTCTTCACGACCAAGCCCGTCGGCAAGGGAACGGGGCTGGGCTTGTCGCTGTCGTACGGCATCGTCAAGAAGCACGGCGGGCGCATCGCGGTCGACAGCGAAGTCGGCCGCGGCACGCGCTTCCGGGTGTCGATCCCGATCCAGCAGGAGCCTGTCGAGCAATGAGTGACATGGCCGTGCCACTGCCCGTGCTTGCGGGCGCCAGCGCGACCGCAGCAGCGCCCGGTCAGACGCTGCCATGGACCTTGCTGTGCGTGGACGACGAGCCGAACATCCTGTCGGCCCTGCGGCGCTCGCTCAGAACCGAGAACTGGCGGGTGCTGACGGCGAACGGTGGAGCCGAGGCGCTCGAGACCCTGGCCCACGAGAACGTCGACCTGGTCATCTCCGACATGCGCATGCCCGGGATGGACGGCGCGCAACTGCTCGAGCAAGTGAGCCAGCGCTGGCCGGCCTCGATCCGGATCCTGCTGACCGGCCACGCCGATATGAACGCCACGGTCGCGGCGATCAATCGCGGCCGGATCTTCCGCTACCTGAACAAGCCCTGGGACGACGAGGAACTGCGCGCCACGGTGCGCCAAGGCCTGGACCTGCTGGCGCTCGAACGCGAGAAGCAGCGGCTCGAAGTGCTGACCCAGCAGCAGAACGCCCAGCTGCAGGAAGCCAACGCGCTGCTCGAGCGGCGCGTCGAGGCGCGCACCGCGGATCTGTCGCTGGCCAACGACAAGCTCAAGCGCAGCTACCTGACATCGATCAAGGTGTTTTCCGGCTTGCTCGAATTGCGCGAAGCGCGACTGGCGGGCCACGGACGGCGCGTCGCCGACTTGGCGCGCAAGCTCGCACTCGCGATGGGCTGTGCCGACGACGAGGCGCAGCAGATCTTCGTCGCGGGCCTGCTGCACGACATCGGCCTGATCGGCGTGCCGGACACGCTGCTGGCGAAGACGGCCGCGCGCTACACGCCGCAAGAGATCGCGCTGTTTCACCGCCACGCCGCAATCGGCGAACAGGCGCTGATGCCGCTCGAAGAAATGCAGCCGGTGGCCGCCGTGATACGGGCGCACCACGAGCGCTTCGACGGCCAGGGCTTCCCCGACAAGCGGGCCGGCAGCGACATCCCGCTCGGCGCGCGCATCCTGGCCATCGTCGATGCGTTCGACGATCTGCAGAACGGCCACCTGGTCGAGACACCGCTGACGACCCAGGAAGCGCGCACGGTGCTCCGGCACAGCCGCGGCACGCAGTTCGATCCGGAAGTCCTCGATGTGTTCTTGCACATCACCGAGCCCGAGCGCCCCAAGCCGCCCACGGCCGCCATCCAGATGAGCACGGACCAGCTCGAGCCGGACATGGTGCTGGCGAAGGATCTGGTGTCGACGACCGGCGTGCTGATGCTGACGGCGGGCCAGTCGGTGAACGCGCTGCTGATCCGCCGCATTCGCGAGTTCGAGCTGCGCGAGGGTGGCAAGCTCGTGCTGCACATCAGGCCGCGCGGACAAGGCTGACCGGCGACCGTGCGGTAAGTGCGCCGCCGGAGTCCGCTGCCAGCTACGACCGCAACAACAGCGCGTCCAGCGAACGAATCGAGCTTCGACCCGCGTCCTGATGCCGGTCGCCGCGGTCCAGCAGCAAGGCCTTCAGGCCCGCTTTCAACGCGGCGTCGTAGTCGAGCTCGGGCGAATCGCCCACCATCAGTGCGTCGACATGGTTGATCAGAGAAAACCGCTCGACCACCGAATGAAAGGCCAACGGCGAGGGCTTGCTGAAGCCGATTTCTTCGCCGATCGCGACGTGGTCGACGCAGTCGGCAAGCCCGGTGGCCTTGAGCTTGCGGCGCTGCCCGTCGGACGGTCCGTTGGTCAGGATCGCGGTGCGGATGTCGAGCGCGCGCAAGCGCTGCAGCACCGGCAGGACATCGTCGAAGAGCAAGGGTGCATCGTTGACGCAGTCCATGAAGAGCTTGTTGAGCTGCAACACCAGGCCGCTCTCGGGCTCGACCCCGATCGCGGTCAGCGGCTCGGCGAAGCGCCTCAGCCGATACTCGCTGCGGCTCATGTGGCCTTGCTCGAAACGCACGAACAACTGGCGGTCGATCGCCGGGCAGACCCGGCCGAACGCCGCGGAGTCGATGCCCTGCGCGTCGAGATGCTGCGCCAGCTGGCGGTAGGCGATCTCGCGCGTCGTGGCGAAGTCGATCAGCGTGTCGTCGAGATCGAATATCGCGAGTTTCATGAATCGTCCCAAACCGGCCTGAAGCCGATGGTGGTCGTGCCCAGCCGCTCCCACTTGCCGCGGCTGGTCGCAATCTCGAGGTAGTGGGCGTCCTTGCTCCAGGCCCCGCCCTTCACCACCCGCTCGCACGATGATGGCTGACCGCCGGCGGTCAGAAGATGATCCTGACACCACTCGCTGAGATTGCCGGCCAGGTCATACAAGCCCAGCTCCGACGCAGGGAAGCTGCCCACGACGCTGGTCCCGCCGAAGTGCTCGCCGAAGTTGGCCAGCAAGTGCGTAGGCGGTGCTTCGCCCCAAGGATACGTCCGGGTCGGGTCGTTGTTCGAGGCAAAGCATTCCCATTCCTGCTGCGAAGGCAGGCGCCCGCCCATGTGCTGGCAGATCAGGCTGGCGCCGGCCCAGTTGATGCCCCACACCGGGTGGTTCTCGAGTGCGGCCGGACACGACCATGCGCGCTCTTCGGCAGAGAAGAAGAGTGGGCTGTGCGGGTTGTGCACGTTGACGTGCCGGTACGCGGACTGCGCCTCCGGCGGCATGCCGATCTGGTTCAGCACGCGCGCTGCCGTGGCGCAGGTCACCAAGGTGCGGGCCACGCGGATGAGTCGGCCGCGGCCGGCGCCGCGCGGCCGCGCCGCGAAACTGACCGCGTCGTCGCGATAGCACTCGAGCTCCAGACTCACTGGCATCGCATGACATCCTCGATGGCCTGGAGCTGCGCCGCACTGAGGTGGCGCTCCCAGGTGTTGCGCACGTCGTCCTGCAAGCGGAAGGAAGAGAACATGCCGCCGCGGCTCATCGCCTGCCGGTGCTCGAGAAACGTCAACGGCCCATCGTGTGGCGGCACGCCCAGGAACTGGGTGATCGCTTCGAGCCGCTCTGCCGGGTTTCGCATCAGGTCGTCCAGATGCACCTCGATGTGGTCGAAGTGCTGAATCGCGCGGCGCGCGAACTCGTGGCGCGTGACGATGCTCATCGCGACGAGCTCGGCCGCGGCCGTGGCCTTGTCGGCGGCATCGACCTGGCTGACATAGCCGGGACGGAGCTTGCGGAACGCCGGGGGAACCAGGCGCGCGTAGTCCCAGAGCTCGAGCAGCGAGGTGCGCAGGACCGACGACACGATGGATCGCGGGTCGCGCCGCAGGAACAGGATCTTCAACGACGGGATGAACGCCTTCAGCCACTCGAGCTTCTCGAACAGGATCGTGTCCTTGAACCCGATCACCCGCGTGTCGCTCGACTGCGAAAGATACGCCCTGAAGTCGAACAGGTAGTCGCGCAAGATCTCGTGTGGCGCCAGCGAGCGGTGCAACAAGACCGGGTCGAAATCATCGCGGGTCCAGGGCTCGAGATCGCATTCGCGAAAATACCGCGTGTGCATCGACAGCGGTTCGTTGATGCACTCGATGCGAGGGTGAGCCTGCAGCAGATCGTTCAGAAAGTTCGACCCCGATCGATGGTGAGCCATCACGAAGTACGGGGCTCGCGGACTGGGCATCATCGCGTCATAGTACGGACTGCCGGCGACCGAAGACCCCACATTCGTAGATCACCTGAACCCCCCTTTTCGGGTTGCTATTATTTTCTGTACCCGTCGAGAGGCGCGACGCTATCAGCATACAAGTGATACGGCTAGCTGTCAGGTCTTACAGGTTGCCAGGGTAGCGCATTGCCCGTAAGGTGCAGCGACCGGGTGAGATGGCGTCCCAGCCGCTCTCGTCACGTGTGGGAGAACGAGAATTGGCCAGCGAAGCGCGCAGCCGACGAATACGGGTGCCGGCCATCGTGGTAATCACGCTGGTGACTGTCGTGCTGCTCGCCTTCGGCTACGCAGGTGGCCGGGGCCTGTTTCCGGCGGCGCCGGCTGCGCCTGCCGAGACCTTGCGCATCGCGCTGGCCTCGACGCCGGACGCGGCCCTGCTGCACATCGCGGCGGCCAAGGGGTATTTCGCCGAAGAAGGGCTGGCCGTCAGCTTCACGCTGGTGAGCCACGGCAAGGTCGCACTCGACCTGCTGGCCCAGGGCAAGGCCGATCTGGCAGCGGCAGCGGACGTGCCGTTCGTCATCTCGGTCCTGCAAGGTGAACCCCTCGGCATCGTCGCCGCCGTGATCAGCGTGCCGAACGAGATGGCGGTCGTTGCGCGGCACGATCGCAGCATCGCCGCACCAAGCGACCTGCGGGGCAAGCGGGTCGGCGTCACCTTCGGCACCAACGGCGAATACTTCCTGTGGGCCTTCCTGATCCGGCACAAGCTCGCGCCCGACTCGGTCACGCTGGTCGACGTGCCGCCCGGCCGGATGGCGCAGCAGATGGCCAGTGGAACGATCGACGCGATCTCGACCTGGGAGCCGGTCCGGTCCGATGCCCACGCCGCACTCGGCGACAACGCGCGAAGCTTCACCGGGGCCGACGCCTACGCCGCCAGCCAGGTGGTGGTCGGCCGCAACGAGTTCCTGAAAACCCGCCCCGGCGCGATCCAGCGCTTGATGCGCGCACTGCTGAAGGCCGAGGCGTTCAATCGCGCCGCGCCGCAACAAGCCTTCGCGCTGGTCGCCGATCAACTCAAGCTCGACACCCGGACGCTGGCGGCGTCGGGCTGGAAGGACTTCCAGCTCAAGGTCGATCTGCGCCAATCGCAGCTCGTCACACTGGAAGACGAAGCGCGCTGGGCCATGGCGCGCGGCTATGCGGACAAGGGCCCGGTCCCGAATTTCCTGCCCCACCTTCACCTCGACGCGCTGCTGGCCGTGCAGCCCGAGCGCGTGACGGTCGTGCACTAGGCCTGAGCAACGCATGAAGATCAGCACGAAGGGACGACTGGCGACAACGACCGCGCTCGCGACGATAGGCCTGATCGCCGGGATGATCTGGTGGGCCAACCAGGAGGTCGAGGATGCCAGCGCCAGGCGCCGGTTGACGACCGAGCTCACACGCGGATTGACCGAGCTGCGGCTGGTGACCTTCGAGTACATGCTGCGCCGCCATGAACGCCCGCGCGCGCAAGAGCGCGAAGTCTCCGCCCGGCTCGACCGCCTGATCGACAACCTCCCGGTCTCCGGCGCCGGCCAGAGCGAGGTCGTGGCCCATCTGCGCGAACAAAGCGTGGCCGCGCATCGCCTGTTCGAAGAACTCGTGGACGCCCCCGTCGCAGATGACGCGGCCACGGCGGACGCCGCGTCGATCCGGCGCTTCGAAGACCAGTTGTCGAGCCGGCTGCTGATCCTGCAGCAGGAGAGCCTCGCCGACGCGTTCCGCCTGACCGATTTCTCGACCGAGCGCATCACCGCCGCACAGCAGCGCGTGGTGATCGTGATCCTGGCCGGGCTGAGCCTGATCGCCTTGACGACCGGCGGCGCCGCCTGGCTCATCAACCGCAGTGTGCTCGCGCCGATCGGCAAGCTCGAGCAGGCCACGCGCGAGGTCGCTGCGGGCAACTGGAACTACAAGCTCGCCATCGCAAGCAACGACGAGATCGGCGAGATGTCCCGGAACTTCGATGCGATGACGCAGTCGCTTCGGACGTCGTTCGCCCAGATCGAACGCAGCAACCAGGAGCTCGCCGCGCTGAACCAGGAGATCGAGGCCTTCAGCTATTCGGTCTCGCACGATCTGCGCGGGCCGCTGCGCAGCATGGACGGGTTCTCGCTGGCCTTGATCGAAGACTACGGCGACAAGCTCGACGAGGAAGCCAAGGATTCGCTGCAGCGCATCCGCGCCGCGAGCCAGCGCATGGGCCGGCTCATCGACGAGCTGCTCGGCCTGTCGCGCGTGACGCGCGCCGAGTTGACGCTCAAGCCGGTCAACCTCAGCGAGATCGCGCACGAGATCGCCGACTCCCTGGCGCAGCAGCAACCCGAGCGGGCCGTGCAGTGGGACATCGAAGAAGGACTCACGGTTCGCGCCGACAAAGCGCTGATGCAGATCGCGATGCAAAACCTGCTCGAAAACGCCTGGAAGTTCACAAGCAAGACAGACCACCCGGTGATACGGGTGGGCGCCGTCGAACACAATGGCCAGAAGGAATGCTTCGTCGCCGACAACGGCGTCGGCTTCGAGATGGCATATGCGGACCGGCTGTTCGGTGCGTTCCAGCGCCTGCACCACGAGAGCGAGTTCCCGGGGACCGGCATCGGCCTGGCGATCGTGCAGCGGATCTTCCGCCGCCACGAGGGCAAGATCTGGGTCCAGGCGAAGCCGGGCCTCGGCGCCACATTTTTCTTCCGCCTGAAGGAGCAAGTGTGATGAGACATCCGGTGTCAACCTGGCCATGTCGGGCCGCCGCGCCGGGCCGCCCCAAGCAAGGCCCGACCCTCTCGGAGGGTCGATCGTCGTACTCGTCGATCGGGGTGCTGTCATGAGCGAGTCGAGCAAGGACATCCTGTTGGTGGAGGACAACGCCGACGACGTCACGCTGACCTTGCGCGCATTCAAGCGCAGCCACGTCATGAACACGATCACCGTGGCCCGCGATGGCATCGAGGCGCTGGACTACCTGTTCGCGCGCGGCGCCTACGAAAACCGCGCGGGCGCGCCCTTGCCCACGCTCGTCATCCTCGACCTGAAGCTGCCGAAGCTCGATGGCCTGGGCGTGCTGAAAGCGCTGCGCGCGGACAAGCGCACGCGGCTTCTGCCGGTGGTGATCCTGACCTCGTCGAAGGAGGAACAAGACTTGATCTCCGGCTATTCGCTGGGCGCCAACAGCTACGTCCGCAAGCCGGTCGACTTCGCCGAGTTCGTCGAAGCCGTGAAGGTGCTGGGCATCTACTGGCTGATGATGAATCAGAGCCCACCGGAGGCGGTCCCGTGAGAAAAGCCGTCAAGATCCTGGTCGTCGAGGACTCCGAGGACGACGCCAAGCTGGCGATGCGCGCGCTCAGGCAAGGCGGGTTCATCCCGACCTACCTGCGGGTCGAGAACGTCGACGCACTGCGGGCCGCGTTCGAGCAGGAGCGTTGGGATGCCGTGCTCTCGGACTTCCGGCTGCCCGGGTTCAGCGGCGTCGACGCGCTCGAGGTGTTTCGCGCCACGGGCCTCGACATACCGTTCATCTTCTTCTCCGGCACCATCGGCGAAGAGACCGCGGTCGCCGCGATGAAGGCCGGCGCCAGCGACTACGTCATGAAGCAAAACATGGCGCGGCTCTCGCCGGTGCTGGAGCGCGAGCTCGGGCAGGCGTTGATCCGCGCCGAACATCGCAAGGGGCAGATCGACCTCGAGATCTCGCGCGATCGCTACATGGACCTGTACGACTCCGCCCCGGTCGGCTACCTGACGCTGTCGGCCGACGGCCACATCGCGCAGGTCAACCTCACCGGCGCCGACATGCTAGGCGAAGAGCGCGATCAGCTGCTGCGCGCGCGCTTTGCCCGCTTCGTCGCACCGGAAGACGCCGATCGCTGGCACAAGCATTTCCGGCACGCGCTGCGCTACGGCGAAAAGCAGCGATTCGAGCTGCTGCTGCACAGCAGCGACGCGCGCAGCCTGCATGTCCAGATCGACTGCATGCGCGTGGGGGTCGAGGCGTCGGCCGCGACGGTGCGCGTCGCGATGACTGACATCAGCGACCGCAAAGAGGCCGAGTCCGATCTGCGCCGGTTCGAGGCACAGTTGCGCGACGTCCAGAAGATGGAATCGATCGGCACGCTGGCCGGCGGCATCGCTCACGACTTCAACAACATCCTCGGCGCCATTCTCGGCAACGTCGCACTGGCCCGCGAGGACCTGGGCGCCGACCACCCGGCACTCGAGAGCCTCGAAGAAATCCACAAGGCGAGCGTCCGGGCGCGCAACCTGGTCCAGCAGATTCTCACCTTCAGCCGGCGCGAGCCGCAGGAGCTCGTGACGCAGCCGCTGCGGCCGGTGATCGAAGAAACCCACAAGCTCCTGCGCGCGACCTTGCCGGCACGGGTGGAGCTCGATGTCATGCTCACCGACAGGCCGCTGCATGCCTTGATCGACGCGACGCAGGTGCAGCAGGTCTTGATGAACCTGTGCACGAATGCCTGGCATGCCTTGAACGACGGCGCCGGCCGCATCGGCGTGGGCCTGGACGCGGTCAGCCTCGATCAGGGCGTCGCCCGGCGCCTGGGCGGCATACCGCCCGGCCCGTACGCGCACCTGTGGGTCAGCGACACCGGCGTCGGCATGGACGTCACCACGCGCGTGCGCATCTTCGAACCCTTCTTCACGACGAAGCCGGTGGGCCAGGGCACCGGCCTGGGTCTGTCGGTGGTACACGGGATCCTGAGCGCGCACCACGGCGCCATCTCGGTCGACAGCGAGCTGGGCCAGGGCAGCACCTTTCATCTCTACCTCCCGCTCGTCGGGTCGGTCGAGCGCACCGAGGCGCAGACCGATGCCGAGTTCGACGGCGACGCCGACGCCTCGGCAGAGACGGTGGCGCCGCTGCCGACACCGGGGCACGGCGAGCACGTGCTGTACGTCGACGACGACGAAACCATGGTCGTGATGGTCGAGCGCATCCTTGAGCGCTCAGGCTACCGGGTCAGCGGGTACCACGACCCGCAAGAGGCCATCGCAGCGGTGCAAGACCACCCCGAAGACTTCGACTTCGTCGTCACCGACTTCAACATGCCGGAGTTTTCCGGCCTGGACGTCGCCCGCGCGCTGGCGCAGATCCAGCCTCAGCTGCCGGTCGTGATCAGCTCGGGCTACATCACCGAAGAGCTGCGCGACGAGGCCAGGCTCGCGGGCGTCCGCAGCCTGCTCGAAAAGCAGAACACCTTCCAGGAACTGAGCCTGCTGGTGGGGCGCATCCTGTCTCAGAACCGCGGCGACGAAGAGAAGTGAGCATGATGCATGTCGGCTGATCCGATCCAGGCTCTCGGCGTCAACAGGCGGCAGCGCGAGGCACTGAACGGCCACCGTGGCGGCGTGGTCTACATGACCGGGCTGTCGGGTGCCGGCAAGTCGACGATCGCCGAGCTGCTCGAGCAGCGTCTGCGTGCGCTCGATATCAGAACCTACGTACTCGATGGCGACGTTCTGCGGCGCGGCCTCAGCCGGGATCTCGGCTTCTCCGACGCCGACCGGGTCGAGAATGTGCGCCGCGTCACCGAGGTGGCCCACCTGATGGTGGACGCCGGGCTCGTCGTCATCACCGCGCTGATCTCCCCGTTCAGGGCCGAGCGCCAGATGGCGCGGGAGCGCTTCGCGCCCGGTGAGTTCATGGAGGTGTTCATCGATGCGCCGCTCGCCGTGTGCGAGCAGCGCGATCCGAAGGGGCTCTACAAACGCGCCCGCCGCGGCGAGATCCCAGCGTTCACCGGCATCGACTCGAGCTACGAGGCGCCGCTGCAGCCCGATTGGCGCGTCGACTCCGCATCGTCGTCGCCGCAGCAGGCGGCTGCCGCACTGCTGGCCGGCATCATCAAGTTCGGCTTGATCAAGTCGGTGCGCTGAAGCGGAGCCGCAGCGCCGTCGCGCTCATTCCCACTCGATCGTCGCCGGCGGCTTGCTGCTGACGTCGTAGGTCACGCGGTTGATGCCGCGCACTTCATTGATGATGCGGCCCGAGACCTTCTTCAGCAGCGCGTACGGCAGCTCGGCCCAATCGGCGGTCATGAAGTCGCTGGTCTGCACGGCGCGCAGCGCGACCACGTAGTCGTAAGTGCGGCCGTCGCCCATCACGCCCACACTCTTGACCGGCAGGAACACCGCGAAGGCCTGGCTGGTGAGTTCGTACCAGGTCTTGCCGCTGGCGGCGTCGACCGTGTTGCGCAGCTCTTCGATGAAGATCGCGTCGGCGCGGCGCAGCAGGTCGGCAAACTCTTTCTTGACCTCGCCGAGGATGCGCACGCCCAGGCCCGGGCCGGGGAACGGATGGCGATACACCATGTCGTGCGGCAGGCCGAGCGCGACGCCGAGCTCGCGCACCTCGTCCTTGAAGAGCTCGCGCAAGGGCTCGAGCAGCTTCAGGCCCAGCGTCTCGGGCAGGCCGCCGACGTTGTGGTGGCTCTTGATCGTGACAGCCTTCTTCGTCTTCGCGCCGCCCGACTCGATCACGTCCGGATAGATCGTGCCCTGCGCCAGCCACTGGGCCGACACCAGTTTCTTGGCCTCGGCCTGGAACACCTCGACGAACTCGCGGCCGATGATCTTGCGCTTGGCTTCGGGGTCGGTCACGCCCTCGAGGTGGCCGAGGAACTGCGCACTCGCATCGACGGCGATCACCTTCGCGTGCAGCCGGCCCGCGAACATCTCCATCACCATCGTGCCTTCGTTCAAGCGCAGCAGGCCGTGGTCGACGAACACGCAGGTCAACTGATCGCCGATCGCACGGTGGATCAGCGCCGCGGCGACGCTCGAATCGACACCGCCCGACAAACCGAGGATGACCTCGTCGCTGCCGACCTGCTCGCGGATGCGCGCGACCGCCTCTTCGACGTAGTTGCGCATCACCCAGTCGGGCTTGGCACCCGCGATGTCGAGCACGAAGCGGTTCAGCAGCTCGCGCCCCTGCACCGTGTGCGTGACCTCGGGGTGGAACTGCACGCCATAGTAGCCGCGGGCTTCGTCAGCCATGCCTGCGATCGGGCAGCTCGGCGTGCTTGCCATCAGCTTGAAGCCCGGCGGCAGCGCGGTGACCTTGTCGCCGTGGCTCATCCAGACCTTGAGCATGCCGTGGCCTTCGGTCGTGCTGAAGTCTTCGATCCCGGCCAGCAGCTGGGTGTGGCCGTGCGCGCGCACCTCGGCGTAGCCGAACTCGCGGTGATCGCTGGCCTCGACCTGGCCGCCCTGCTGCACCGCCATCGTGAACATGCCGTAGCAGATGCCGAGCACCGGCACGCCCAGGTCCCACACCGCTTGCGGCGCGCGCAGCTCGTGCTCTTCGTAGGTGCTCGCGTGGCTGCCGGACAGGATGATGCCCTTGGGCGCGAACTCGCGCACGAACGCGTCGCTCACGTCGTTCGGGTGGATCTCGCAGAACACATGCGCCTCGCGCACGCGGCGCGCGATCAGCTGGGTGACCTGGGAGCCGAAATCGAGGATCAGGATCTTGTCGTGCATGGGGTGTGGGGAGTCAGTCAGGTCATCGATCCGGCGGCGGCGAGCGCGGCGCGCTTGCGGCGTTCGCCCTTGAAGTGGCGCAGCGCGATCAGCATCGACGCGGCCTGCAGCAAGGCGCAGAAGTAGAACGGCGCGCCGATGCGCCAGTCGCCGTGCGGCAGGTGCGATACGGTCGCGAGCAGCGGCGCGCCGATCGCCGGCGCGAGCACCGCCATCATGCTGTTCAGCGACGCGACGGCGCCGGCGGTGCGGCCTTGCGTCGTCGGGTCGGCGGCGTTCGCGATGATGCTTTGCATCGCGGCGGTGGAGGCGAAGCCGAGCACGTTGAAGCAGATCACCACGAGCAGCATCCAGCCTTCGGTGACCGCGCCGCACAGCACATAGAACACACTCGACGAGATCAACCCCATGATCGCCAACCGCTGCGGCGAGAAGCGCTTGAGCAGACGGCCCAGGAACACGCCTTGCACCAGCACCGACATCAGCCCGATCGCGAACAGCGACCAGCCGTTCTGGGTCGGCCCCCAGCCGAACTTGAAGGTCGTGTAGAGCACCCACGAGGTGTGCGTCATGAACTGCACCAGGCCGCTCAACGCGATCACCAGCACCAGCGAGCCGACGCCCTTGAGCTCGGTCAGGCCGCGCAGTGCGTTGATGGGGTTGGCCTCGCGCAGCACGAAGGGCCGGCGACGTTCGACCGGCAGCGACTCGGGCAGCACGAAGAAACCGTAGAGCCAGTTCACGCAGGCCAGGCCGCCGGCGACGAAGAACGGCAGGTGCAGACTGATGCCGCCCAGCACCCCGCCGATCACCGGGCCGAGGATGAAGCCCATGCCGAGCATCGCGCCGAGCTTGCCGAAGGCCTTCGCACGGTCGGCCGGCGCGGTGATGTCGGCGACATACGCGTTCGCGACCGCGATGTTCGACTGCATCGCGCCGCTGAACAGGCGCACCGCCAGCAGCATCCACAGCGCCGTCGCCATCCCGGTGACGAAGAAGCTCAGTGCCAGGCCGCTGAAGCCGATCAACAGCACCGGCCGGCGGCCGTAGCGATCGGACAGCCGCCCGAGGATCGGCGAGCCGAAGAAGTTCGCAATGCCGAACGCGATCGTCACCGCGCCGTACCAGAACGCCTGTTCCGATTGCGAACTCGTGAACGAGCCGACCAGCGGCGGCAACACCGGGATGATCAGGCCGATCGAGATCATGTCGATCAGCACCGCGGCCATGATGAAGGGCATGGCCGCCTGGCGGCCTGTCGGCGCCACCGGCGCTTCGCCCGCGATCGGCGCCGAGGCGCTTGTGGATTGCGTCATGCGCTCGTCATTCCATCCGGTAGTTCGGTGCTTCCTTGGTGATCTGCACGTCGTGCACATGACTCTCGCGCATGCCGGCCGACGAGATCTCGACGAACTCGGTGCGCTCGTGCATGTCGGCGACGCTGGCGCAACCGCAGTAGTGCATCGAGGCGCGCAGGCCGCCCGCCATCTGGAAGATCACCGCGACGACCGAGCCCTTGTACGGCACCTGGCCCTCGATGCCCTCGGGCACGAGCTTGGTCGTGTTCGGGTTGTTGCTGCCGTTGTCCTGGAAGTAGCGATCCGCCGAGCCCTGCTGCATCGCGCCGATCGAACCCATGCCGCGGTAGCTCTTGTAGGTGCGGCCCTGGTACAGGATGGTCTCGCCCGGCGCCTCTTCGGTGCCGGCGAATGCGCCGCCCATCATCACGCTGTCGGCGCCCGCGGCGATGGCCTTGGCCAAATCGCCCGAGAAGCGCACGCCGCCGTCGGCGATCAGTGGCACGCCGCTGCCCTTGAGGGCGTGCGCCACCTGTTCGATCGCGAAGATCTGCGGCACGCCGACACCGGTGACGATGCGCGTGGTGCAGATCGAGCCCGGGCCGATGCCGACCTTGACCGCGTCCGCACCCGCGTCGGCCAGCGCGCGCGCCGCGGCGCCTGTCGCGATGTTGCCGCCGATCACGTCGATCTGCGGGTAGTGCGTCTTGACCCAGCGCACGCGCTCGATCACGCCGGCGCTGTGGCCGTGCGCGGTGTCGACGACGATCGCGTCGACCCCAGCGCGCACCAGCAGCTCGACGCGCTCCTCGGTGCCCTCGCCGACGCCGACCGCCGCGCCGACGCGCAGCTTGCCGTGCGCGTCGCGCGCGGCGTTCGGGAAACTGGTCTGCTTGGTGATGTCCTTCACCGTCATCAGGCCGCGCAGCTCGAAGTCCTTGTTGACGACCAGCACGCGCTCGAGCTTGTGCTTGTGCATCAGCGCCTTGCCGTCTTCGATCGTCGCACCCTCGCCCACCGTGATCAGGCGCTCGCGCGGCGTCATGATCTCGCTCACCGGCACATCGAGCCGGCTCTCGAACCGCAGGTCTCGGTTCGTCACGATGCCGACGACCGTCTTGCCGCTCAGGACCGGGAAGCCCGACACGCCATGCTGGCGCGACAGCTCCATCACCGCGCGCACCGGCGTGTCCGGCCCGACCGTGATCGGGTCGCGCAGCACGCCCGATTCATAGCGCTTGACGCGCGCGACCTCGGCCGCCTGCTGCTTCGGCGTGAGGTTCTTGTGGACGATGCCGATGCCGCCTTCCTGCGCCAGCGCGATCGCGAGGCGTGCCTCGGTCACCGTGTCCATGGCGGCGGACACCAGGGGCAGGTTCAGGCGGATGTTGCGGGAAAGAGGGGTCGAGAGATCGGTGTCGCGGGGCAACACCTCGGAGAACGCTGGCACCAACAACACATCGTCGAAGGTGAGCGCTTTGCCAAGAAGGCGCATGGGAAAAGCTCCTGACGCAAAAGCGAATTATACGGACAGCCCCCAGACCGCCGTTTTGCGGCGTTCGCACCCCGTGGGGTTCGAGGAAACTTGGGACGGCCCGGCGTTTCCTCGGGACCCGCCAACTAAGCCACGGATTGACACACTCGCCATGCCGCCAGTCGTGGCCGATTGCACACCCCGCGCGTAGACTTCGGCCCAACTCACAGGCTCGAAATGACCGCCATGCATCGTTGGACTGTTGTTGTACTCACCGCCGTGCTCGGGGCGACCCTCGCCCTGCCCGCCGCTGCCCAATGGAAGTGGCGCGACCAGCGTGGCCAGACCCAGTACAGCGACACGCCACCGCCACCCGGCACCCCCGAGAAGGACATCCTGCAGCGCCCGAACGTGGCCGCTGCGGCGCGTCGCGACGTGCAAGCTGCACCCGCGGCTGCCTCTGCGGCATCCGGCGCGCCTGCGTTGGTGCCGAAGGTTGCCGACACCGAGCTGGAAGCCAAGCGCAAGAAGGCCGAGCAGAAGACCGAACAAGAGGCCGCCGACAAGAAGAAGGCCGATGATGCCAAGGTCGCCGCCGCCCGCGCCGAGAACTGTTCGCGCGCGAAGGCCCAGATGCGCACCCTCGACAGCGGCGTGCGCATCTCGCGCACCAACGACAAGGGCGAACGCGAATACCTCGACGACAAGGCCCGCGAACAGGAAGTGGCGCGCACCCGCGAGGCGATGGCCTCGGAGTGCAAGTAGCCGGAAGCTGAGGCTTCAGGCGCGGCGCTTCGCGCTGCGCTGCACTTGATGGCGCTGACGCCGCGCCTCTTTCGGGTCGACCAGCAACGGTCGGTACACCTCGACGCGATCTCGGTCGCGAAGCGCATCGCTGCGTTCGCAGAACGAGCCCCAGATGCCGACCGGCAGCAGCGAAAAATCGACCTGCGGGTGACGCGCCTGCATGCCGCTGGCCGCGAGCGCGGTGGCCACCGTCGCACCCGCAGGCAGCAGCAGCTCGACCTCGTCGACCTCACCCGCGCGCGGGCTGAAGGCCACGCTCACGTGCAGCTCAGCGGGGCCCATGCACCTGCTCCGCGCGCTTCACGAACGAATCGACCAGGGTGTTGGCAATGCGATCAAAGACCGGGCTGATCAGCGCTTCGAGTGCACCGCCCGCAAACGCGTAGCGCAGCTCGAACTCGATCTTGCAGGCCGCAGCCAGCGGCCCGTCGGCAGCCGGCAAGGGCACGAAGCGCCAAGTCCCGGACAGCATCGAGAACGGCCCGTCGACGAGTTCGAGCACGACGCTCTGGTCCGGCGTGTGGGTGTTGCGCGTCGTGAAGGCCTGGCGTACGCCGAGATAGGACAGGTGCAAGCGCGCCGTGATGCCGTCGTCGCGCCGCTCGAGCACGTCGGCGCGCGCGCACCACGGCAGAAACTCCGGGTACGCCTTCACGTCGATCACGAGCGCGTACATCTCGTGCGGCGAATAACTCAGCAGGACGGACTTCTTGACGTGCTTCATACAATGCGGAAATTGTATTGGGCGCCCGTGGCCCCACCTAGCCTTCATGTCCATTGCAGAAAACCGCCGCGCCCATTTCGATTACCACCTTGAAGAGCGCCACGAGGCCGGCATGGTGTTGCAGGGCTGGGAGATCAAGGCGATCCGCGCCGGCCAGGTGCAGCTGACCGACGGTTATGTGGTGATCCGCGAGGGCGAGCTGTTCCTGATCGGCTGCCGCATCAACGCGCTGCGCAGCGCCTCGACGCACGTCAGCCCCGAGGCCGACCGCACCAAGAAGCTGTTGATGCACAAGGAAGAGATCAAGCGCCTGATCGGCAAGGTCGAGCAGAAAGGTTTCACGCTGGTGCCGCTGAACCTGCACTTCAAGGGCGGCCACGTGAAGGCCGAGATCGCGCTGGCCAAGGGCAAGGCCGAGCACGACAAGCGCAACACCGAAAAGAAGCGCGACTGGGAGCGCGAAAAAGGCCGGCTAATGCGGCACAAGGTCTCGTCCAAGCCGTCACGGGAGTGATACGCAATGAGCAGCGGTCTGCGCGAAGTTGATGATCTGCCCGGACCGCGGGCCTTGCCGCTGGTCGGCAACCTGTTCCAGATCCGGCGCCAGCGGCTGCATCAATGCGTCGAGGCCTGGGGCCGCGAGTACGGCCCGTTCTTCCGCTTCAAGCTCGGCCCGCGCACGCTGCTGGCCGTGACCGACGCCGAGGCCGTGAGCACCGCGCTGCGCGACCGCCCCGATGGCTTTCGCCGCACCAAGCTGCTCGAGACCATCGGCCTCGAAATGGGCCTGACGCCCGGCCTGTTCGGCGCGAACGGCGAGGCCTGGCGGCGGCAGCGGCGCATGGTGATGGCGGGCTTCGACCCGGCGCACGTGAAGGCGTATTTCCCGTCGCTGCTGAAGGTCACGCAGCGCCTGCACGGGCGCTGGCTGAAGGCGGCGGCCCGCACGGGCGGCGGCGCAATCGAGCTCCAGCCCGAGCTGATGCGCTACACCGTCGACGCGATCTCGGGGCTGGCCTTCGGCGCCGACATCAACACGCTCGAATCCGACGACGAAGTGATCCAGCAGCACCTCGACAAGATCTTCCCCGCGATCTACAAGCGGCTGTTCTCGTTGATCCCGTGGTGGCGCATCGTGCGCAGCGCGGCCGACCGCCAGCTCGAGCGCAGCGTGATCGAGGTCAACCACGCGATCGCCGGCTTCATCGCGCAGGCCCGCGCTCGCCTTGCCGCCGACCCGGCGCGGCGCGCGCAGCCGCCCAACCTGCTCGAGGCGATGATCGTCGCCGCCGACGAAGGCGACAGCGGCGTCGGCGACCGCGAGGTGACCGGCAACGTGCTGACGATGCTGCTCGCCGGCGAGGACACGACCGCGAACACGCTCGCGTGGATGATCTATCTGCTGCACCGCCACCCGGCCGCGCTGCAGCGCGCGCAAGACGAAGTGCGCGCCGTGGCCCCCGACGTGGCCGCGTTCACCTCGGAGCTGATGGCCTCGCTCGACTACCTCGAGGCCTGCGCGCACGAGACCATGCGCCTGAAGCCGGTCGCGCCGTTCCAGGTGATCGAGGCGCTGCGCGATACCGAGCTCAAGGGCATCCGCGTGCCCAAGGGCATGGGGCTGTGGTGCGTGATGCGCGGCGACAGCGTCAGCGAGCAGCACTTCCCGAATGCGCAGGCGTTCGAGCCGGAGCGCTGGCTCGGCAGCGCGGCCAGTTCGGCCAAACGTGTGTCGATGCCGTTCGGCGCCGGCTCGCGCATCTGCCCGGGGCGCTACCTCGCGCTGCTCGAGATCAAGATGGCCATGGCGATGCTGCTCGCCCACTTCGACATCACTGAGGTCAGCACGCCCGATGGCGCCGAGGCCGTCGAGCAGATGGCGTTCACGATGATGCCGGTGGGGCTGACGCTGAAGCTCAGCGCGCGAGCGCGCTGAGCGCCTGTTCCGAATCAGCGATCAGGTCGTCCACCGCCTCGAGCCCGACCGAAAAGCGTACCAGCGTGCCCGGCCAGGTGACCGTCGGGCGCAGCGTCTTCAGGTCGTAGGGCACGGCCAGGCTCATCGGCCCGGCCCACGAGAAGCCGATCTTGAACAGCCTCAGCGCATCGACGAAGGCATCGACCTGCGCGCTGCTGTAGCGCGCATCGAACACGACCGAGAACAAGCCGGCCGCCTGCGTGCACAGCGCGGCCCAGTGCGCGTGGCCGGGCGACCCGGGCAGCGCGGGGTGCAGCACCTGCGCGACCTCGGGGCGCTGCGCCCACCACTGCGCGAGGGTGCGCGCGGCACGGTCCTGCGCGGCGTAGCGCAGCGGCAGCGACGGCAGCGCGCGCAGCACGGCCTCGGCATCGTTCGCGGCCACGCCCCAGCCCATGCGCATGTGGCAGGCGTTCAGCGCGGCGTGCAGGCCCGCGTCGCGCGTCGTCACCGAGCCCATCAGCACGTCGCCGCCGCCGGACGGGTACTTGGTCAGCGAATGCGCCGAGATGTCGACGCCCAGCTCGAAAGGCTTGAAGGCCAGGCCGGCACCCCAGGTGTTGTCGAGCGCCACCAGCGCGCCGTTCGAGCGCGCCGCGCGCACCAGGTTCGGCACGTCGGGGAACTCCATCGTCACCGAGCCCGCGGCTTCGATCCACACCAGGCGGGTCGATGGCGTGACCATTGCGGCGAGCGCATTGGCGTCGAGCGGGTCGTAGAGCCGGTGCGTGAGCCCAAAGCGCGCGAGTTCGTGGCGCGCCAATTCCTTGTTGGGGTTGTAGGCGTTGGCCGGGATCAGCAGCTCGTCGCCGCTCTTCAGCAACGCCATGTCGGTGAGCGCGATCGCCGCCAGGCCGCTGGGCACGAGCACGGTGTGCGTGCCGCCTTCGAGCGTGGCGATGCGCTCCTCGAGCGTGAACGTGGTCGGCGTGCCGTGCAGACCGTAGGTGTAGCCGGCCTTGCTCTTCCAGTCGCGCGCGCGCATCGCGGCGGTGTTCGCGAAGATCACCGTCGAGGCCTTGAACACGCCGGGCTGCGGTGCATCGAAGCTCGCGGGCGGCTTGTATGGGTGGTGAATGAGCGCGGTGGCGATCGCGGGCTGGGCGGTGGCGTCGGGTTCGGTCATTGGGTCAGGGTCGGGTTCAGGTCAGCGCAGCGGCTTCAAGCCATTGAAGAGAGTCGGCAGCAGTTCGGTCACGGTCGGGTGGATCCACATCGTCTGCTGGATGCGGGTGTACGGCAGCTTGGCGGCCATCGCGAGCAGCAGCAGTTGCACGACCTCGTCGGCCTCGATGCCGAGCAAGGCCGCACCGAGGACGACTTGGGTCTGCGCATCGACCAGCACTTTGAGAAAGCCGCCGGTCTCGCCGCGCTCGCGCGCCCGGCCGATGCGCGTCATCGGCAAGCTCGCGACCAGCGCCGCGCGGCCGCTCGCGCGCACCTCGGCCTCGCTCATGCCGATGCGACCGAGCGGCGGGTCGGTGAACAGCGCATACGTCGTGATGCGGTCCGAGAGCCGGCGCGAGCCGCCGTCGAGCAGGTTGGCGGCGACGATCTCGAAGTCGTTGTACGAGGTGTGCGTGAACGCGCCGCGGCCGTTCACGTCGCCGAGCGCCCAGACGCCGTCGGCGCTGGTGCGCAGCTCGTCGTCGACGACGATGAAGCCGCGCTTGTCGACCGCGATACCGGCTGCGTCCAGGCCCAGGCCGTCGGTGTTCGGCTGCCGGCCGACCGCGACCAGCACGTGGCTCGCGCTAACCGTCTGCGCGCCGCCCGCCGCCGTGAAGCCGACGCGCACGCCGGCGCCGTCACGCGCCACGCCCAGGTTCGTCACGCCGACACGCACCGCGACGCCCTCGCGCTCGAGCATCGCCTGGACCTCGGCCGATACCTCGGCGTCCTCGCGCGCGATCAGGCGCGGCGCCGCTTCGATCACCGTGACCTCGCTGCCGAAGCGCCGGTACATCTGCGCGAACTCCAGGCCGATGTAGCTGCCGCCGATCACGGCCAAGTGCGCGGGCAGGAAGTCCACGTCCATCATCGAGGTGTTGGTGAGATACGGCACCTCGTGGATGCCCGGCCAGTCGGGCACGCTCGGGCGGCCGCCGACGTTGATGAAGACCTGCGCGGCCTCGAGCTCGTGATCGTCGACCGCGATGCGCCGCGGCCCGATGAAGCGCGCCGCGCCGCGGATCAGCGTCAGGTTCGCCAGGCCGCCCAGCCACGACGTGAGGCTGGTGATGGACTCGTTCACGACCGCGTCCTTGCGCGCCTTCACCGCCTTCATGTCGACGCGCACAACGCCGCCGTGCTGCACCCCGAAGTCGGCCGCGTGCCGCACCACGTGCGCGGCGCGCGCACTCGCGACCAGCGTCTTGGTCGGGATGCAGCCGTCGTTGACGCAGGTGCCGCCGAGGTGCTCACGCTCGATCAGCGCGACCTTCTTGCCGGCTTGCGCGAATCGCGCCGCGAGTGGTGGGCCAGACTGGCCGGCGCCGATGACGATGGCGTCGAAGCGCTGTGCCATAGCTTGCCTCCTGCAAAGAAACGGATCAGATCGGCTGACCCACCAGATCGTGGCCTTGTGTGCCGACGATCTTCACGCGCGTGAACTCGCCGACGCGCAGAATCTTCGAGGCCTTCTCGGGCGCCAGCAGCGTCACGTGGCCGTCGATCTCGGGGGCATCGGCGTAGCTGCGCCCCACCCCGCCCTTGCGGCCGAGCGCGGGCGCCGAGTCGATCAACACCTGCATCGTCGCGCCGATGCGCTCGCGCAGCTTCGCGGCCGACACCTCTTCGGCCACCGCCATGAAGCGCGCGCGGCGCTCCTCGCGCAACTCGATCGGCAGCATGCCGGGCAGATCGTTCGCGCTCGCGCCGTTCACCGCCGAGTACGCGAAGCAGCCGGCGCGGTCGATGCGCGCCTCGCGCATGAACGCGAGCAGGTGGTCGAACTCTTCTTCCGTCTCACCCGGAAAGCCGGCGATGAAGGTGCTGCGCACGACGAGTTCGGGGCAAGCCTCGCGCCAGCGCTGCAGGCGCTCGAGGTTCTTCTCGCCGTTGGCCGGGCGCTTCATGCGCTTCAGCACATCGGGGTGCGAGTGCTGGAACGGCACGTCGAGGTAAGGCAGCACCGCGCCGCTCGCCATCAGCGGCAGGATCTGGTCGACATGCGGGTACGGGTAGACATAGTGCAGCCGCACCCAGGCGCCGTGCGTGGCCGCCAGCTCGGCGAGCTTCTCGCACAGGTCGGTCATGTGGGTCTTGACCGGCCGACCATCCCAGAAGCCGGTGCGGAACTTCACGTCGACCCCGTACGCGCTGGTGTCCTGGCTGATCACCAGCAGCTCCTTCACGCCGGCCTCGAACAGGCGCTGCGCCTCGCCGAGCACGTCGCCGATCGGGCGCGACACCAGGTCGCCGCGCATGCTCGGGATGATGCAGAACGAACAGCGGTGGTTGCAGCCCTCGCTGATCTTCAAGTATGCGTAGTGGCGCGGCGTGAGCTTCACGCCTTGCGCGGGGACGAGGTCGACGAAGGGGTCGTGCGGCTTGGGCACGTGCAGATGCACGGCGTCCATCACCTCGTTGGTCGCGTGCGGGCCGGTCACCGCGAGCACGCTCGGGTGCATCTGGCGCACCAGGTTGCCGCCGCTGTCACCCGCCTTCGCACCCAGGCAGCCGGTGACGATGACCTTGCCGTTCTCGGCCAGCGCCTCGCCGATCGTGTCCAGGCTTTCCTTCACCGCGTCGTCGATGAAGCCGCAGGTGTTGACGATCACCAGGTCGGCGCCGGCGAAGGTCTTCGAGGTGTCGTAGCCCTCGGCGCGCAGCTGCGTCAGGATCAGCTCGGAGTCGGTCAGTGCCTTCGGGCAGCCGAGGCTCACGAACCCAATTTTCGGGGCCGCTGTGGCGGTGGGCGGGTTCAGCGTGGTGGAGGTCATCGGCGGATTTTCGCCGATCTCCACTCGCTCAGCGTTTTGGGGGCATGAAGCCGGGCATGCCGGGGAACAACGCCCCCGCCTGCTTGGCCATCTGCTCCTGCATCTGCAGGAACATCTTGCGCGACTGTTCCATGTAGTTGCCCATCAACCCCTGTACCGCCGGTGCCTGGCCATTGAGGAACTGCGTCCAGAGTTCGGGGGTCTGGGCGACCGGCAAGCCCTGCTCGGCCAGCCGCGCCTGGATGTCGGTGAAGGTCTGCAGGTTCTTCTCGAGGTATGAGCCCATCATCCCCTGCATCGCGTGGCCGTAGAAGCGGATCAGCTGCGACAGCATCGGCGCCGAGAAGATCGGCACGCCGCCGGTCTCTTCTTCGAGGATGATCTGCAGCAGGATGCTGCGCGTGAGGTCTTCGCCGGTCTTGGCGTCGCGCACCTCGAAGCGCTCGCCCGACAGCACCATCGCCTTCACGTCGGTCAGGGTGATGTAGCTGCTGAGCTGGGTGTCATAGAGGCGCCGGTTCGGGTACTTCTTCAGGACGCGCGACTCGCCGGCGGAGGCCGCGGCCGGGGCCTTGGCGGGTTCGGCTTTTGCCGCGGGTTCAGCGCTCGCCTTGGCGGCGCGGCGGGTGACAGCCATTCGGCAACTCCTCTTGTGCAACTGCACAATCATTCTAGGAGTCCGCCCGGCAGCGCTTCGAAGGGGTTTTCCCGTGCGCTGGTTTGACTCGGCGAGCTCAGACCGGGGGTGGCCGCAAACGACCGAGCACCGACTCGAACGCGAGCGCGATGCCGAGCAGGCGCGCATCGCTGCCCACCGGCCCATCGAGCTCGAGCCCGACCGGCAGACCCGTGTCGGTCAAACCGGCCGGCATCGACAGGCCCGGGATGCCGGCGTTGCTGCCCGGGTCGGTGTTGCGGATGAAGCTCGCGAAGGTGTCGACCGGCGGGCCGCCGTTGATCGACACCTTCGACGAGCCGTTGACCGCGTCGATGGGGCTCGCCGGCAGGATGGTGGTCGGGAACATCATCGCGTCCAGCGTGTTGTCGCGGAAGTAGCTCGCGTACAGCGCCTGCATCTGCGGCCGATGCACGTTGAGCGCCGCCTCGTAGGCCGCGCCGAACGCATCGGCGAGGATCGCGCCGAACGCGCCCTTCACGTCCGGGCTCGCGATCTGCGCCGCGATCTCGGCCACGCCGATGCCGCGCACGCCGGTCGCGGCCAGGTACGCGGGGATGTCGGCGATCGGCTCGTGCAACGCGAGCTGGAACGAGACCTTGTCGTTCAGCGCTGCCAGGCCGACCGTGTCGACATCGACGAACACCACGCCGGCCGCGGCCAGCGTCGTGCGCGCCACGGCCATCACGCTGCCGACCTGGCTGTCGAGCCCGGCCCAGAACGATGCCGGCACGCCGATGCGCAGGCCCGCGATCGGCAGTGCGCGCGCCAGCGGCGTGCCCGTGATCACCGCATCGAGCAAGGCCACGTCGGCGACGCTGCGGCCCATCGGCCCGACGGTGTCGCGCGTGTGGCTGATCGGCACGACGGCGTTCGTGTCGGTGTAGCGGCGTTGCGCGCCGCCATTGCCGACCGACGGCCGCAGCCCGACGATGCCGCACAGCGCGGCCGGCACGCGCGTCGACCCGCCGGTGTCGGTGCCCAGGCCGCTGGTCACGATGCGCGCGGCGATCGCGGCCGCGGTCCCGCCCGACGAGCCGCCCGGAATGCGCGTGCGGTCGTACGGATTGCGCACCGGGCCGGCGAACGGGCTCAGGTTGGTGCTGGTGATGCCGAACGCGAGTTCGTGCAGGTTGCTCTTGCCGAGCACGATCGCGCCCGCGTCGACGAGCTTCTGCAGCGACGGCGCGTTCGCACTCGGCCGCACGTTGCGCAGCGCCGGTGTGCCGCCGGTGGTCGGCAGGTCGCGGGTATTGATGTTGTCCTTCACGACGATGGGCAGGCCCGCGAGCAGCGGCAAGGTCGCGCCACTGGCGCGCAGTGCATCGACGCGGCGTGCGGCGGCCAGCGCGCCGTCGCGGTCGATCGCGATCAGCGCGTGCAGGTCATTGAGTTGCTGGGCCCGCGCGAGCAGCACCGTCACGTACTGCTCGGCGGACAGGCGGCCGGAACGCATCGCCGCGAGTGCCTGCGACGAATCCATCGCGAGCATCTCGGCCGTCGAGGGCGGGCCTGCGATTGCCGCGCAGCCGCCCAGCGTCGCGCCCATCAGCGAGCCAGCCGCGACGGCCCCACCGCGGTTCAGGAACTGGCGACGTGAATGGCGGGTGGCGGTCATGGCGGGCTTCTCGCGTGGTGCGGATGGCCTCAGCGTAGGCGGCGGGCCGCCGTCCCACCATCCTCGGGAATGAGGATGCCCTCAGCGAACGCGGCCGGATCAGCGCGCGAGCCGCTGCACCAGCAGCATCCGGTTCGTGACGCCGAGCTTGCGGAACGCGTGATCCAGGTGCGTGCGCACCGTCGTGATCGAGATGCCGAGGCGGCGCGCGATCTCCTTGTCGTGCAGGCCGCACGCGGCCAGGCTCGCGACCTCGTTCTCGCGCTTGCTCAGCGGCGACGCAGCCGGCGGCTCGGCGGGCGCCGGCGGCACGGGCTCGCCGCGGCTGCGCCGCAGCGCCGCGACGAAGGCCGGCCGCACCAGATCGAGCACGGCCAGGTCGTTGTCATCGAAGTTGGCGCGGCGCCGGTCGCGCCAGATGCGCATGTCGCCGATGTTGCGGTCGCCGCTCCACGCGTACAAGTTGACGCCCCAGTGCAGCCCGTCGCGCGCCAGAAAGTCGTTGAAAAATTCGGTGCGCGTGAGCCGCTCCTGGGCCAGCACATCGGTGACGCGCACGGCGCGGCGATGCTGCTGCAACGTGAGCGTGATCGGGTCGTGGTACTGGTAGTAGCGCTCGTACTGCAGCAGGTTGGCGGCGTCCATGTTGAGGTGCACGCCGACGTCGAAACAGCGGCGGTCCGCGTCCCACACATAGCTCGCGTAGTGCTGCGCGCCGAGCAGCTCCAGCATCAGCGCGCCGACACGAGCGCGGATCTCGGCCTCGCCGAACGGCTCGGCCAGCGTGGCCATCACGCGGCCCAGCACCACGGCCTGCTGAGCGCTCAGGTGCATGGCGCGTGCGGCACGATCCGCCTCGTTCTCAGGCTCGCTTCGGCTGCTTCAGGGCTGGTACTTCCAGGCGCCGTTCTCGACCTTCACCATCACGCGCGCGCGCTGGTCGAGCCCGAGGTGGTCGGTGGCCGACATGTTGAAGATGCCGTGCGCGCCATGCACTTCCTTCGTGTTCTCGAGCGCGTCGCGCAGCGCCACGCGGAACTCGGCCGTGCCCGGTTGCGCCTTCTTCAGCGCCGCCGCCACCGCGACCTGCATCAGCATGCCGGTGTCCCACGCGTGCGCGCCGAAGGTCGAGACCGAGCCCTTGCCGTACGCCGCTTCGTACTTGGCGACATAGTCCGATGCCGACTTCTTCACCGGGTGCGAGGCCGGCAACTGTGCGGACACCAGCACCGGGCCCGACGGCAGCAGCGTGCCTTCGACATCCTTGCCGCCGACGCGCAGGAAGTCGTTGTTCGCGACGCCGTGCGTCTGGTAGTACTTGCCGGTGTAGCCGCGCTCCTTCAGCGTGCGCTGCGGCAGCACCGCCGGCGTGCCGGAGGCGCCGATCAGCACCGCGTCCGGCTTCGCAGCGACGAGCTTCAGCGCCTGGCCGGTCACCGAGGTGTCGGTGCGCGCGTAGCGTTCGTTCGCGACGATGGTCAGGCCCTTCAGCGCCGCCGCCTTCGAGAACTCGCCGTACCAGCCTTCGCCGTAGGCGTCGGCGAAGCCGATGAAGCCGACCGTCTTGACGCCGCTGTCGGCCATGCTCGTGGCGATCGCGAGCGACATCATGATGTCGTTCTGCGGCGTCTTGAAGACCCAGCGCCGCTTCGCATCGACCGGCTCGACGATGCGCGCCGACGCAGCCATCGAGATCATCGGCGTCTGGCTTTCGGCGACGACGTCGATCATCGCGAGCGAGTTCGGCGTCGTGGTCGAGCCGAGCACGATGTCGACCTTGCTCTCGTTGATCAGCTTGCGCGTGTTGCTGACCGCCTGCGAGGTGTCGGAGGCATCGTCGAGCACGATGTAGTTGATCTTCTGGCCGCCGATGTTCTGCGGCATCAGCGCGATCGTGTTCTTCTCCGGGATCCCCAGCGACGCCGCCGGGCCGGTCGCCGAAACGGTCACGCCGACGTTGACATCGGCGTGCGCCAGCGTCGCGGCGGCGAGCGTGGCAGCGAGCGCGACAAGGGTCTTCTTGAGGATCATGGTGTCTCCGTGAATGGTGGGTGTCGAAGGAAGAAGCGAAAAGAGGTCAGGCGCGCCGCACGCGCTTGCGCGCCGCAGTGGCGGCATCCGGCTGCGGGATTTGCACCGCGTTCACGCCGCCGAAAAACAGGTCGGCCACGACCGGCGCGAGCGCCGCGTGCGTGAGCTTGCCGCCGGGCTGCAGCCACGTGAACATCCAGTTCATCATGCCGAACAGCAGCATCGTCAGCGGCCGGTGCAAGTCGGCGGCGCGCAGCTCGGGCCGGGTGTCGGCGATCGCGTCGGCAAACGCGGCGACGACTTCGCGCTGCACATCGAGCACGCGCTTGCTGTCGGCCGGCTCGAGGAACTTGACGTCTTCGGTGAGCACGCGGTGCGCGGCCTGCGATTCGGCGTAGACCTCGAGAAAGCTCGCGATCATCGCGCGCACCCGGGCCTCGGGCTGGGCGGGTTGTGCATGCGCCTCGGCGGCCAGTGCCTTCAGCCGGCCGACGTGGTCTTCGGCGATCTCGACCAGCAGCTGGTACTTGTCGCGCACATAGTGGTACAGCGAGGGCTTGGACACACCGCAGGCGAGCGCGACCTGGTTCATCGAGGTCGCGGTGTAGCCCTGGCGCGCGAACAGCTCGGCGGCACGCGCGAGGATCTGCTCGCGCTGGGTGTCGTAGCCGGGGGCGCGTCCGCGGGGCATGGGCGAGTGGGCCGGGTGGGCGATGCCTGCTGTCAGCGGTCGGAGAAGACCGCCGGCCGCTTCGCGAGAAACGCCGCCACGCCTTCGAGGTAGTCGTGCGACGCGCTGAGCCGGCTTTGCCACTCGCCTTCGAGGCTGAGCGCATCAGCCAGGCCGAGCTGCATCGACGCATCGATGACCGCGCGCGTCGCCACGAGCGCCTTCACCGGCATCGAGGCCAGGCGCGCGGCCACGGCAGCGACCTCGGCGGCGAACACCTCATCGGCAACGCACTTCCAGATCAGGCCGATGCGCTGTGCGTCTTCGGCCGGCAGCTTGTCGCCGGTCATCGCAAGCGCCAGCGCATTCGCGCGGCCCACCAGCCGCGGCAGCAGCCAGGTGCCGCCGGCATCGGGCACCAGGCCGATCTTCGAGAAGGCCTGGATGAAGCTCGCCGACTGCGCCGCGATCACGATGTCGCAACCGAGCGCGATGCTCGCGCCCGCACCCGCCGCGACGCCGTTGACGGCCGCGATCACCGGCACCGGCATCGCACGCAGCCGCAAGGCCAGCGGCTTGTAGAAGCGCTCGATCACGTTGCCGACGTCGGTCGGCTTCGCGCCGGGCGTGAGGTCGGGCGCGACGGCCGGGTCGGCCAAGTCCTGGCCGGCGCAGAAGGCGCGGCCCGCGCCGGTCAGCACGAGGCAGCGCACGTCGCGATCGGCCTCGACCGCGGCGAGCGCGGCGGCGAGCTCTTCGTGCATGGTCGAGGTCAAACTGTTCAAC
>Ga0307508_10001341_pt1 | contig 27856 bp, 36 predicted proteins | sample 9_EM_MG_FD_203089 | JGI IMG/M metagenome (GOLD analysis project Ga0307508, IMG submission 203089) | Populus trichocarpa ectomycorrhiza microbial communities from riparian zone in the Pacific Northwest, United States - 9_EM | ecosystem: Host-associated > Plants > Roots > Unclassified | place...
TGTGACGTTGAGCTGCTGAAGCTCGTCGCTGCCGATACTCCAAGCCACCGTGGAGCTTGGTCACACGGCAGCAAAAACTGGCAATCATTTACGGGCAATCGAGATGCGAAAGGTGAAGAGGATGAAACTGACGAGGACGAGGAAGCCACAAAATCTGCGCCTGTCGTATTTACCAGAAACACTCTGGCAGGCGATGGTAAAACAATTTTAGTCTTCTCATATCAGTAGGCTGATTCATTGTTTCTTAGATCCTGGTGATAGTGCCCTTGTTGTTGGATCTTTACCAATAAAGATCAAGAAACTCGAGCCTCCCAAACCACTGAGCCTTGCTTCCTACGTCGGTCAAGATGACCCAGCTACTCCACCGGGTGTTACTCCAGCCAAAAAGGCTTCTTCTAACACTATCCGAAAAGCGGTCTCTCTGGAAAAGGATCGTGCTCGCTCAATGGATCCTGGGCCGCTAGACTCCGTTGTCGAAGAAGACGAATTGGACGATGAAGCTGAGACCGCCAGTGTAAATGAAGAGGGCGAGAAAGCCCGGAGGCAAGCTTTACGTATTCTCAAAGCTCGGAGTGAACTCCCTGAAGAAGGGATGTGGAGGAGTCTGGCTTGAGGTGATTGGAAGTTTTCATACCCAGGCCTGCAGGTCCCAGGTGCTCATTAGTTTTGTGACATCTTTTCGTTTTCTCCTTCCGACTCGAACACTTCACTTTTTTTTATAACAAGCATCATCATCATCATCATATCAAAACCTTCAACGATAGCATCCTGCTTTATTCCCATGGGTTACTTGCATAACCCACTTTACCGAAACCTTCGCATAATACGTTTCCGTCCTGCTGATCTAATAGCTATCCATTGTCTTTTACCTGCTGTACATACTGTCTCTTTCCACGTGTATTTCTCCATAGCTGTTGCCTCTGAGCATGTGTCAACATCCCCCTTTGTCACCCATTAACCTAAACTCTAGTTTACCTTACTTAGGGACTTAATGGGTAATTCCTTTCGCATTGTCAGTAGTGGGGGTAATCTATATCTCGAAGATTAAAAGGCTTGGTGAGACAACTGTACTTTTTTGAAGGAGATCCACGACACAAGACCTCAAGACTATTCGACATCGGCCGCATTTGGGTTTTTAATCTGAGAAATCCTCTTGGCCGTATCCTCCAGCATGGACTCGTCCCTTTCCTCCTCAGCATCCGCACCACCTTTCTCCTCAACTGACATCCCCTCCGCCTCCTCCTTGCATCTCTTACAGGTACAAGCAAACCTCCATCCTCTCGCAAGCTCATAACGTCTGCGCCTCCTACACTCCGCGATGCTCTCCTCTGGGTGTCGAGTCACATCAACGAAAGCGATTGTGAGCTCATCGCCTTTCTTCAGATCGTGATTGGCAATGATAGAGATTTCTGATGTACCTGAGCTGAAGGAAGGTCGGGCGGACGGTTGACAGGAATGTATGAGGTACGACGACAGTGTATAGAACGCACTGCCAATCTGGCGTTGAGTTCCGTAAGGTGTGCGGGTGCGTTCTAGCTCTTCAGGTCGATCAGTTTGGGGCTATGGTGTTTGAAATTGTTAGGTCAGCATCCATTCAACAAAAAACGGGATATGGGAAATATCGAACGAACCTTATCGTCACGACCACCTCCGTAGCAGATTCCAAATGCGTTAAATGCCATCTTTCCAGAGATCGTAGCGTGTTTCTGTGCAGTCATGAACTCTTCCAGACCAGGAAGGGCATGTCGCAAGACATCGACAAGCAGTTTCTCCTCTTCTTGAGTTCGGTCGACTTCAAGATACCTCAACCGCTCGATGTGGTCACTGAGTGAGTATCCCTCTGAAGTCACCTCAGCATCCATGAAATCAGACTCCACAACCGGCAGAGACTTCTTCGCTGCGAGCAGACTCGCATTTGCGAGTTTCTGAATCTCAATACCCACCTGCCTCGCAATGAACCGCGCCACGAGTAAGGGAGTGGTCCGACCTGATTTCTTGACGAATTCTGCGAACTTGGTTTGTGCTTCACGGCGGCCTTCAGATGCTTGGGTTGCAGCGCCAGTCGCCGCTAGCTCATGTGGGAGAGGGTTATCGAGGGTAAATAGGAGGGCGTGTGTCTGGTTTTTCGCAGCGAGCATACAGGGTTTAGAACAGTAGGTTTGTGGGAATGTGTGTGAGCTGTCTTTGACTTCAAGGGAAATATCTTGCTCGATGGGACGGAGACATTGCGCGCAGTAAGTTCCTTTTTCTTGTAGATCCGAATCAAGGGCAGTGACGACGGGGTGTTCCTGTAAATTTTGGAAGATAAAACAAAACGTAGGTCCAGTACCATTTGAACTAACCTTATATATGACTTCGCCCGCAGCGAAGTCTTTGGTCACGATGAGAGATTGTTTCAACGTCAGTCCTGGGCGAGTAATCACTGAGACGTTTGTTCTCTTCGGCGGGAAATAATCATAGTAGCCTAAATGTTACAAAGCATTGCTAAGCTCAAGTGTGTGAACCTCAGGAGTCTTCATATTATGCTCACCTGCAATCCGACTTTCAACCTGACAGGTGGGCAGATAGGGGAACCCAAAAAGAAGAGAAAAGCAAGATGTATATTAGAACAAATGCCGCAGAAAGATATGAAGAACGAGTAAATGAATGAGGGGAATGATGGAAGGAGAGAATCTCATAATGCTCTACAAACGCACGACATGATTCTGATCCAGCCCCACATCAAGTTATTTTCAATGACTACGCTGGCGTTTGCGAGCCTGGGTTCGTCACTTTATCCCATTCCTGAGAGGAGGCCTCAGAAGGAGGACCCCTCGTTGGGCTAGTATCTTCATCGGTATGCAACAAGGCACCGCCGTCGAAAGGAGACGGGGTTTCACTTACTTCCGTGTTTGTGAGGTCCATTACGATCTAAGTTCAAGTCAGGTCAGTATAGTATGAAGATGTTCAATGGGGTGAGCGCACTTTGAATACGGGTTCAGGAATGGTCTTTTGATAGATGACGATGAGCTCGACAGGTGACGGATAGACCCGGAGAGCACGGTAAAAAGCCATGGCAGCAGGGAGAAAGAAAGCAGGGCCTTTTTTTCCACATTAGACAGTGTTCTGTGGAATTATATAAGCAGCACAGTACCTTGCATGGCCAGCTGTTCACCGAGACCAACTTGGCTCATGAAGTATGTTTCCTTCTCCTCTGGTGATTTTGGCGGCTCCTCTTGTTTGAGCTGCTTCAGGACCTCTTTTAGTTCAGCAGTGGACACCATTTGCGATGCTGCTGCTGCACCCTCCTTGTCCTCCTGTGCCACAGACTTTTGGACGCGCTTTTTCTCCCGTTCTAAATGTTTGCGGCATTAGTGCGACGACGAAACGCTAAGCAAGGGGACTTGCTTAGTTTTTTCCTGAAATCTACATCGTTCCTGCGCTTGTAGTCGAAGTAGACTGCGTAGGCAGCAAGACCGACTGCAGCAGTGACTGCCGCAATGGTCAGATATGCTGAGGACCTGTCCATGTTTGGGAGGAAAGAAGAAGACAGCACAAAACAGGATATTTTGGCATGATTATGTAAGTGAATGAGAATTGCCCGTGCCTCGTGTGCTCATCCATTCCGAGCAGCCGCTCATAACAATTTCTGTATTGTTGGCCGACGAAAATATGCGCCTGGACCCATCTACAGTACTATTCCGCTTGGTGTACCACTCCTGGACTCTTGCACACCTCGGAGAGTCGGGCCGGTCGTTTATTTGCGCCAGTTATCCACGGAAGACCCACAGTTGAAAGCTTTGTCGTGACTCTGCCGCTCTCTTTCCTCCAAAACCGCTAGTGGCCGTCTATCCATCGTAGCTGGCAAATGGAGGATCCTGCCAGCAGACACACCCACGCCCTTTCTTTCCTTCACTCAAACCAAGATTCCATCCCTGCCAATCCAGATCCTTTTGCGGCCACCAACTCGTCCGACACAAGCTCGTCGCTCCAAGAATCTATTCCGCATCCAGGGCTCAATTCTACCACCGTTGATGACACAGGGACATCACAAGTAGACCTCTCTCTTTCGCACCAACCAACGGCGCAGACTAGTGCAGGACAATTGGGTGGATTATTCAAGCCGTCGACGGAGACGCATGCAGTGACCAATGCCGAACAGGAACCTGTTAACGCTATGGGTCAAGTACCCGTGAAGAGTGAAGGAGAAGTCCTTGTTGAACAGGTCAATGCCCAGGTTGAGCTCTTGGAAGGTTCATCAGACACCAGTATTATGTCAGGAGACACAACTCTGGCTGTTCAGGAAAGTCAGGAATGGATTCCGCAACCCGATCACGAATTGAAGCGTGTAAAGGTGCGTGATATTTTTTCATTTCTTTTACTATTGTACACCTGGTCTTTCATTGCCGGTTCGCTTTGGTCGTCCAACCGAGCACCCCCATTTGTCGTGCGACCCTTGTGTCAGAAGCGCTTACATCTGTTTCTAGGTCTACCAACTCATCGGTCAGCGGTGGGTGGATCAAGGGACGGCATTCTGTTTCGGACAATTTTCAGATGAGAATGAGGCCCTCCTGATTGCACGTTCAGAGAGAAACTACGACGAAATCATTTTGACAACCACGATCCGCTCCAACGACGTTTACCAGCGCCAACAAGGTGAGTATATGATTCCAAACTTCTGGGTTTTGGGTCTGGCTCCCACTTCGCGTGATTAAGCGCGAGTCCCTGAATTTCATGGGATTTTGTCCTGATATGCGTTTTCCTGTAGATACGCTGATTGTTTGGACCGAACTGGACGGCGTGGACTACGCCCTTAGCTTTCAAGATCCCGAAGGTTGTGCGGAGGTATGGAATTTCATCCTTGAAGTGCAACAGCATTTGAATGCATCCGGTTCGTCTATTCCATGCTTGACCGCTTCTATGCTCACCAAGGATTTCTTCAGACGATCAAACAAATGTTTCATCCTCGCCTCTCCTCGGTCCTGATACCTCTGTTACTACTACAAGCATTATCCGTTCCGGCCATTTGCCGGCCCCCCAGTTGGGAATTATCAGCGAAATTGAGAGGGCCATCAAGCAATTGGCAAGGACGCAGGCCGTCAAGGAACGGATCTGCGAATACATCCAACACGAGGTAAGCCTCGATCTCTCTCTTAATGATGTCATGATTTCTCGTGCATTCCATGTGTCCTGCTGTTCGTGTACGTCCTTGTTGAGATACTTGTGCCATTATGTGATTCGGCCCATTATATGTAGTTTACGTGTCACGAGAAGCACGAGCTGATCTGAAGCACCCCTTTGGTCTATCCAATAGGAATACATCAAATCGTTGATCGACGTCATGCACACCGCCGAAGACCTGGAAAGCCTGGAAAACTTGCACGCCCTGTGTAGTCTAATGCAAACAATACGTGCGTCTGCAATCGTCATGTGAGAATTACTCTGACCGTTCGAATTAGTTATGTTGAATGACCATACAATGTACGAACATATACTTGAAGATGATATATTTTTTGGAGTTGTTGGCATGTTGGAGTGTGCGTTCCGATTGACCCTCCCTACCTATTTGCGGACTTACGTTCTTCGCAGACGATCCGGACTTTCCGGGTCATAAAGCCAACTACCGTGACTTCCTTCATAACACCGCTCAATTCCACCAACCTATCCCAATGCGCGATATCGCCATCCAACGTAAGATCCACCATACTTACCGCCTCCAATTCCTCAAAGATGTTGTCCTTGCGCGTGCCCTGGACGACTCGACGTTCAACGTTCTAAATTCATGTATCATATTCAACCAGATCGACATCATCACTCATGTACAACAAGACCAGAATTTTCTACGAGACATTGTCAGATTGTTTGTTGACGAAGACATGTTGACGGGTGGTAATGCAAAGAAAGTAACCCTGCAAGGGCAGCCAATCCAGCTGCAGCAAGCGAGGGCTCCTCAGCATATGGTCATTAGCTTGAAGGGTGACGCAGATAGCACCAAAGAGGAACCTCCGCAGATGGATGTTGACCAACAGAAGGCACTAGCTGCAGGCTCAAAAGTTCCTAATGGTGCGCTTACTGTGGCATTGAATGGGAACATTCGGGCGACGAAACGGGCTGGGTGTTATGCATTTTCTCCACCTGACGACTTGACCGAGGAGGAGATTGCGCTGCGACGAGAAGTCATCCTGTTACTTCAACAACTTTCTACCATAGGCAAGAATGTTCAGATGCCTGCACGTCTAGCTCTCTTCCGAACACTCGTCGATCGAGGTATTCTCTTCGCTATCCAATGGGCTCTGGTCCTACCAGAGAAAGAAGAAGCCAACAAGCAGATGATCAGCGCTGCTGGGGAGGTCCTTGCAGCGATGCTTGACCACGATTTGAATGGTGTTCGTGGACACGTGCTGAAGCAGGTGTTCGCGATTGATAAGGAGCGAGAGGCGGGGAAGAAGGGTGCAGACAAAGCTGAGACCATATTGGAGATGGCGTGTAGGATATTAGTTCAGAGCAAAGATTTGTCAGTTCAGAGCCAGATGGGAGATGCACTAAAAACGTGGTTGGAGGTTCCTACGGGGGAATCGTTGGTTACTCCTACGGGTGCAGAGGTAAGTGTCACCTGATCCAAATTTCGCAAATTAACAGAGATTCTTTCTACAGGCTGTAGGAAAGCCCCCTCCCCGAAAAGATGAACCAGGGACAGAGCGATTCTTGGAGTACTTCTATAAAATCTGTGCGGATATCCTTCTAAAACCTCTTACGGAAATACCCGAGTGGAAGAGCTTCAGTGGAGCGCTATATCCTCTAACACGCGAGGAAACAAACCGATCTGTCTACCTCTGTGATTTACTATACAACTGCATCCAGCAGCACCAATTCCGCAGCTACCTGCATGTCATGTCATCTGACATCCTTTCCCGCATTGCGACATTGTTGAGGGCGAAAGATAAACACCTTCGGCACGGTGAGTAATATCGACCTTATTCCGAGATGCGTAATTCCTAATTTTTCGATATTATAGCTTCCTTCCGAATATTTCGCTTGCTTCTGAAGCTAAAGAATGCCAACGCACATCTACATATACTGAAGCACGATATCTTGAAACCTATTCTTGACTTGACAATTCAAGAATCACTTAGGGACAATTTGGTTAGTTGTTCCTGCCAGGAATTCTTTGATATCATACGTAGGGTGTGTCAACTGAATTTACATTTTGTTTGGGCTCTAACTGCTTTTCCAACAGGAAAACATGAAAGAACTTATCAAATGCTGTGTGGTCAAGTACGAAGCAGAGATCCAAAAGCTTGCGGGGAGTCCACTTAGCAGGGAGCTCTTCCAAAGAATCATCCAGAAGCATGAAATGAATACTGCACCACTGCCAGAGGAGTCAACACCCAAAGAGTATGTGATTGTCCACAGCTAAACCTAGACATTTGCTCAGATTTGTACAGACCGGAAGCCGAACGACATCAAGGACAAGACCGTGCATTAGACCGCGAAGAGGAGGACTACTTCAATGGAGACGAAGATGGCGAATTTGTTCCTTCTATCAGCCAGCAAACGTGGAGTCGTGGCTCAGGCGCAATATCTCCTCTATTGGCGAATAACACTGGCATGAAGCGAAAACGGCGGCCAGTAGTTGGCGCTGCAACGAAAGGCTACCGGCCTCCACTCAGGACACCGCAACTCACACCTTTAGTTGACTATGGCGAAGATGAAGATGAAGAGTCCGCCACCACAAGAACGGTCACCGAAGCTGCCCAATCAAAATCCATCATTCATACTCCTCCTGATTCCCCCACTCTTCTCGCACCGCTGATAGTACCACCTATCTCTGAACCGCCGCCAAAACGACCATCAAAAGATGAAGATGATGAAGATAACCTTCTAGAGGCCCTTGTACGGAATAACCGGAGTCGGCCATATTCACCATTGCCCAAGTTCGCACCCGCAAAGTCTGGGGAGAAACGACGACGAGAAGACGACGACGACGAAGAAGAACACCTCGTCCGTCGTCTTAGCAAGCCATCAAAAAAGCCTGATCTTGGTGGTCAAAGGGAGACGCCCATAGGCGGACGGCGGAAAAGTGGTGACGATCCACCCACAGCCAAGAAGATCAGAGTCAAGTTGGGTTCTGTTGGTCTTTCTGTGGCGTCTACGCCTTCAAATCCGGCAACAACGAACTCAGCAGGCAATGGCTCTTTGGTTACACAGCCTGGTCCCAATGATGGGGATACAGGGTAGAATTGACCCCTTCCTTTGCTTACCTGTACTTTTTTTTGCATGTATTGCTAACCACTCTAGATTTCATTTGCCGCCCGCAAGTAAGGACCACAGCCTGCTTTCAGTTAATTATTTTTTATGCCTTTTCGTCTTTGGGCCTAAGTTGTATGTAGAGTAGATACTATTATATGCTCCATGCACCCACCAGCAATTCTGATATTGTGTAAGTTGAGGTAGCCATGTACGCCTGGATTCACAATATGAAATCAACAGTTCTCTTTTGTATACGGAGTAATACAGGATAGTTAGATGTATGGAACAGAAATACGATACTAAGATGACAACCTACAAGGGAAAGGGGTAAAATTGTGTTGTGGTGAACATGGAAAATTAAAACAATGGGAATTATTCGGGAAGAAATAGGTGGACACAATAGAACCAAGGAAAGCGCGCAAAAATGTCGATGCAGGCAAGGAAACAGGAGTCATGGATATATGTGTAAAAACAATGTATGAATGGAGAATTAGGCGAACATAAAACGAAAAATGGAGAGGACAGGACGGGAGTGCTGATAGGATGGTTCGTAATAATGCATTGAATACAATACCCGGCGAAAAGAACAGAAACAGGAGTGGCGGTGATGTTTGGGTAAGATGGCAAAAGTATAAATATTTTTGAACAAAAGCGACCAAAGAAGAAAAAATAGAACAGGCGCTACAAAAAAAACAACAAATGGGGTCCAGGGTGAGATAAGCACAGAGGGTGGAGTGCAAAAATAAGATAATGGGTTGTATGCACAAATGGGTTGCTGGTGTCGTCTGCAGGATGCAAAAAAATTTATATGCTGCGAAATGAGAATAGGAGATGTACATAGATAGATTCCGGTTAAGCTGCGATGCTTATGGTTGAATTTTGCTTGTTGCGTGAGAGGTGTAAGAGATGCGAATGGGAGATTGCATAAATGATATCAGTGATGAGGATGAAAATGCCGTGAAAGATGACGATGAAAGATTACTTAAAAATATACACCCCAAGCAAACCATCTAAAGAAATGCGTCGAGTGTCATATGGGCTGACCGAACGACAGAATCAATCCTCTGGGTGCGTTTGCTGCTGTTCAGAAGAGGGTATTTGTGCTGGGACCATGTGGTGCAGCGAACCCTCGCTCGTGGCATATCCTCCGAAAGGTGAGTAACTTGTGGGATATCCACCACCACCGAGCATGCCACAGTTAATTACCCCGTTTCCACTACCAGTATTGTTGGCAGCAGCCGCAGCCGCAGCCGCCATCGAACGGGGCACAAAAGCGCTTGAGGCGCCTGTCAGAGGCGTCGACATAGCCGACGAAAATGTCATGCCACCTGGAGAGCTTGAGTAAAATCTCGGGGGCGGCGAGGACAGAAAAGTGTTCGGGTTGCCGTTCCCAGCACCACTCATGCCAAAGGAATCAACCCTTCGAGGGATTGAAGGAAGAGGTATCCCTCCACGAGGCTGGTGCTGTGTACCACCATTGGCGCCGCTAACAGAATCATCCGGAAGACGGGCTTGAAGGCCATCCCCACCGTGATGCTGCTGATGAGAATTACTCAAAGAATTTGTGAGTGGATGCGACTGGTGTTGCTGTGGGGGCACCGGTCCGTTCCCAGCTGAAGTCCGGACGCCAAGTGGATTCTTGCTGTACGAGAGACGAATTCCGTTTTTCACCAGCCCTCGCAACGTGTTGCCGGACATTTCAGCCTTCGCTTTCGCTGCATATGCAACGTCCTCGAACTAGAGCAATGGACCAACATGAATTGTAGTTTACCTGAAGAGGAATATAAAATCTAGTCACCTCAACAAAACACATTGGTCCAGCTGGCTTCTGCCTGAAGGAGAGTTGACGGTACCCTGGCCGTTGCGAAAACATTTCTCTCAACGTCTCTTCCAAATAATCGCTTGGATATCCCATAGGCGGAGGAGAAGTTGGCAAATTGCCAACGTAAAGGGTATTGATCTGTTAAGGAATCGTGTTAGTCAAAAAATCCCATACATCCCAGACAAATAAGAGAATAGCAAGAAAAGACAATAAGGAGAATACTCCGTCCAACACTATATGGCCCAAGATAGGAAAAGGAAACTCAAAGTCATCAAAAGGACCGAAATAGGAAAAGAAGGGTGAAATATAAAGGGTGAAGAAAACGAGGGCTTCTCCTTACTCACCGGAGGGTTCTGGTCCACAGAGCCTCTTAAACTCGTTGCACCCGTCGTGCTTACTGACCCTCCACCGCTGCTCCCGCTCGCATTGCTGGCACCACTTGCTGGAGAAGGCAAAGTTGGAGACGTCGTTCCCGTGCTTGCATTACTGGCACCACTACTCATGCTCATGCTGTCCACCATCCCGATACTGGCGCCATTCACCATGTGAGTCGCAAGCGACTGATGCTGAAGCTGACTTTCACGTTCGGCTCTGCCACTAAGGTCATTCAACACCGAGCCAATGTGTCCTAGGGCGCTCAGTCCGTTCGGGACTCCACTATCACCGGTTTGACTGCTTGGCATTGGAGAATTCGACCCCTGCGTTTCAGACCTTGGCCTCGAGCTTACTCGAGCGCTAAGTGGAATAACAAGATTAACGTTATCCCAAGGCCCGACAATTTCCTCCTGCTTCTGTTGAGCTTCCGCTCCAGGAATCATCGGCGAAGAGTTGGTAATACTAATTGGCGTCGTACAGGACGAAGGCGTCAGCAATCCACTGTTCGTCCCACTCGTCGTGCCTTGGCTGGTAGCGGTAGAATTCTGCCTTGACATACTCAGGGGTCCAGCAGCAAAGATATTCGGAGGTGTAGCGACACCAGAAATGGAAGCAGACGAGCAGGTATTCGCATTGACCCCCACCGAATGGAAGGCATCAAACGCTGCCGAATTACTTGCTCGAAGCCTCATTAAATTCAACTCCTTTTCTCTTCCTTTATCCTTCTTCCTCTCTTCTTCTACTCTCTCCCGAGGTCCACGAAGTGTCGGTGTCGACGCCGTCGCAGAATTTCCTAACGAAAGACTGCTAAGTGCGGTGGCGATACTCTCGCGCTTTCGATCCTCTTCCTCTGCTCGCGAGGCAACGGCGCTTAAAGTAGCCGTCGAGAGATCGACTGATTGTTGCTGAGGTGCACTCTGCAGCGCTAGTGATTCCCTCCAGCTGCCGAGTCGGGCGAGGCCCATTGGGTCTCTAGTTTTGAATTCGGCATATGAATCAAGGCCGTTCAGGTGTGTCAGTTGCCCAGGTTGCTGCTGCAATTGAACGGAACCAGGGTTCTGCGACATAGGGACGACTCCTGCGGGTGTAACGGAAGGGTTGATGGTGACACTGAGATTGACCCCAGGAACAGGTCCAACTCCTCTCTTTGTATGCAGATTCTTTTTCGCCATCTCGGCCTTCAACACGGCACCCTTCTCGATATCCACTCGCTTTCCTTGCAACACATCTCTCGCCATTAAAGCTTCTTCTCTCGACCTAAACTTGGCAAAACCTATGATTTGCTTCCTAGGTGGTACCGAACTAGCAGCAGGGGCATTGATCCCGCCAAGTCCGCCAGCCGCGATAAAATGCTGTGGGTTCGACACAAGGTCGTCCGAACCGGGCCAAACGGCTCCCTCTCTAGCACCGTCGACGTTGACGAGGCTGTAAGGGTCATTCTGGGCATTGTATCCAGGAAACGAGGGTCCCCGCAATCCACTGGCAAGGGCCGATCCTGGTGCAGTACCAACCAGGCCGCCGTAAGCGGTGTATTCCTTATTTGGGATCTTCAAAGTGGCTGCTTCAAATCCTCGGCTAAAGGTGAACATGTTTTGGAATTCCCGTTCCTAAGGATAGACACGCGTTCAACGGTGTGATACTGGGGAAAGATGATGACGAATACGGACCTGCATATCCTCAGGGAAGCCAACGACAAAAATGGTGGAAATTTCTTCCCCACCAATAGAATTGTTAGGAACATTGCCGGACACTGCCAAGTTAGGTGGGCCTGCACTGCTGATGTTTGTCGGATTGTTTGCAAGTGGTACATTGGCAGGTAAATGAGGACCGTACGGCGTTTGAGAAGAGAGCTGAACGCCATTGGTTGGTGGAACCGAAGACGGGTAAGCAGACAATGAAGGTTGCTGCGTTTGCTTCCCGGCGTTATGGAGAAGAGAAGGTGGGTTATTGAACTGGTCGACGTGATAGGATTTGTGAGCACCGCCGGCGTGTCCGTTTGAAAAATCGTATGGGTTTCTGGTGTCGTATGCTGCCTGTAGATGAGATTGGGAGGGTGAGGTGACATGGTTTGCAAACATATCGAGACCGGTTGAAGGGTAGAAAGCAGCCTGATCACGGTAGGTTGCATTGAGATTGGTCTGCTGTCGAGAACGGGTGGTATTTGGGTAAGAGGTAAACGAGTTGCGATATGCGTTATTTGGAGCAAAAGCGTCGTATTCCTCCGTAAACTCCAGGTGTCGATGGTAAGTCTCTGCTGCCACATACATCCCCGGGTGCGAATAAAATGACTCCTGGGGTCGCATACCGTGCAACTGTTTGTGTTCGTCGCCCGGAGAGTCTGGACGAGACATATGCGGATGATGATGGGTCATAGGATAGTTTACAGACGGAGACTCTGAAGAAGAGTTCGACGTTGAAGAGTACGACGTTAGAAGGGTGTGCTCGCTATCATCCGGGTTTGAGATGGGCTCTGCGTCTGCCTGGGCGTCGAGGGAGGCAAGTAGGGACTTGCTAATAAAGACCTCGTCCGGCTGAAACTGAGAAATGTGGCTTGGAGCTGTAGCCGGCATTAGAAGGACATGCGAGTCGGACGTTGTGCACGATGAGGAAGAAGCTTTGGCTGCTGTCGGACGCGGTGAGCTCAGGGGGCGGGGGGTGCTCTGGATGAGTGCGATCGAGGGGGTTGTGATGAACCTGTCACATCTAAATCGAATCACATTTTCCCAAACAACCAAGACACGCACAGACCTTTCTTAAATACAGACAAATAAAACCATATTTCACGTGACATTCCGCCACAGTGGCCTCATCGGTCTCAACGGCGAGCTCCTACTCGCCAGCACTCGCCGCACTGCCCAAGGAGGTTGTTTACGCACCCAATCTTGACTATCATTATAAATCTCTGACCCCCTCAACTCCTCCCAAACATGGCAAGTGTGTCAACAGCATGCAGTTTGGTCGTTTGCCGGCAGACAACTCCTTCGATAGCCAAGGCACATATAGAGAGCCAACACCTTGTGTGGCGAGCCAGGAACCCACCCGACGTTGAGTTGAAGGAAGAGACAAGAAACGCGTGACACATGCTCACACAGGGAAATCATTTACTTATTAATATTATCCGTACCTAAAAAAAGCTGCTACTCCCAAAGTTCGAAATTCGTTCGTTCATATAAAAACTAAATTACTACCACGCTACCTCTCCCAAGACTTCCAATACAATTACGACGCTCACAAGCAACCACACCCCAAACGCAACCATGATCGAACGCACAAATCGTTTTCGCGCACGAACATCTGCCGCTCCTGGTGGCTCATAATGTGCATACGGCAACAGGGGAACTGTCGTCGAAAGCGGGGTAGGTCCGAAATGTTGGTGTTGGTGTGAAAAGTATGGGTGGAGAAGAGGATTTGGAATGGGAGGAACATAAGGCGTTCCCGGTACTACAGGAAAACCAGACGAAGGATAATTCCCCTGATGTAGAACTGGTCCATAAAACCCTTGTGGGTGCGAATTTGAACCCGAGGTAGAATTCGGGCCACCGCTGTTCACAGGCGGTAGAGGAACATAAGGGGGCGGAGGCGACTGCGACGCCGTGTGCTGTATGACCGGTGCATGAGGAAGCTGCAGATGCTGGGTGTTCGCCCTCGACCTCGAGGTGTTGACCCCTACTGGACTACTGGTGGAGGTTTCGTGGGAGGATTGTGGACTTGTACTTGAAGGTGGTTGAGCCATGTATTCAATCGCCTGAAGGCTCTGCGTATTGAATGGTGAGTTTGGATGTTATCGATATTTCAACGGTTATCGATGATATCCCGAAGATGTCGTTGAAGTAGAAAATGTGCAGCGAGGGTTCGTCGATAAACCTAGCGATCGAAATCAACGCAAGACCTCCAATTGGCGGGTGAATTCAATGCGGCGCTGCACAGTAGAGCCTGCCGTAGAACGTGGGGCACAGCAGGTACGACTCGGGAATTGGAAAGCAACTGCAAGTGCCAAACGCTATCAATGGGTCATCCAATAATATTCAGCATGCCACACCTATACGTAAACACCTCGGAGCCTGCAGCTGCCCAGAGCCTCGAGGATGCGAACGGACAGAAGGTAGTGCGATTGAAATGATAAGGTACTCCTTTAGTGTTAGCGCACTCGTGGTGCAATGCCTGCTGTGTATCCTGGAACGATTCCCAACGTGATATTTCCAATACGCGTTGATGCTGTATGAATGGCCAGTGATAGATCTTCAACCCGATCGCTCATAAACGATTGAAGCCTCGAATATGAACATCAAACGCACTATATCAAGGAGGCAAGGGGCCTGCAACAGGATTCAAAGCCACGGTGGAGGGTGTCGGCGTCGATGCTGAAGGTGGGAACAGGAGTGTCAAGGTCCACAGCTGTGGGCAACTATTCGGGCACCACTTACCACACTTGGAGCATCTTCCCAGCAAGCCTGTATGACTGCAGGGACTTATGCGGTCCGTTAATTCTCATCTCGAGTATGATCAGAGTATACTGATCTATGGATCCAAGGTCAGCACACCTCGCAATACTAGCGCGCGATAGCAACTGATTGGCGCCGTGTCCCGCAATGTTCCAATCCTGTTGGGTTAATACCACATCTATTAACCTTCGATAGTCTCTAAGAGTACCGATTACACGTGTATGCAAGAAAGCAGATAGCAACAGATCCCCCAACAAGATATCTAGACTCCATGGAAATGAAACAAGGGTGAAATGTAAGCAAAAAAAAAGGACTAGATATGCAAATGGAACAAGGAAAGTCCGTAGGTGATTGGCAAAGGAGAATACAGTCTATAGCACTCTGAATAATGGGAAACTCTAGTTTGACGCAGGAGACTTTGAAAGAAACAACAATCTCTTTTTTTTTTTTCACGGCGCTGGAACAGCGTTTTGTATGAAGGTCTTCAAATCGTCCAGTTCTTTTTCGGTGGTAACATGTCCCATATCATCGTATATATTGAACGATAGGCCTCCAAAGACGCCGGGCTGTCCACGAAGCATACCGAGAGAAACGAGCCGTTCGGAGCTATCTTTGCTATACTGTAATTTGACGAGTGGATCGGAACTTCCGTGGGCCCAGAAGATAGGCGTCGAGAGGGTGTGGTCTTTCACCATCTATTCTTTCGTTCAGTCGCGATAATTAATCAGATAACAGCAGGGTATATCGTTCACCGATATGAATTTGTGTTGCAAAGGCAGCCAACCACTGAGACAAGCAATGCCCGCTAGCATGTAGTCTGAGGTCAATCCCGCCAACAGCGACATTGCGGCTCCCTGGCTGAACCCACCAAGTACAATATGACTTGGGTCAACGCCGGATTCTATTTCGTCCTGGATCAAACCCTGAATCAGGGTAATAGATTCATGCATGCCCTGTTCGTCTTCAGGACCAGTGAATCCAAACGAATCAATGTCGAACCTATGGATATAATGTCATCAACCACTGTACGCTCTCGAGACCGGTACCTCTCTTTGTTTCCGAGTTTGGCCGGCCAGAGACGGTCAAGCTGAAGACGACGTACCACGACGGCATAACGATGCTAAGATTTGCTTTGACTGGGCGAGTAGGTCTTGATGATTTGTTTATTGAATAAGAGCGAATGGGACCAGCGGGGGTGAAACTTAAATTAGTAGTGGGTTTTATTAATGGTATGAATTGGCGCACATACGAGTGAGGTAGGACCCATTTCACATGAGATAAGGCTGGGTCTCCTTTGAACAAATCCGCCACAGGTTTCCACCCTTGACCAGTGTCGCCAAGACCCTGTCAAATTTTATCCAAAACGGCAAGGTCAGAATGCGGCACAGAAATTTCCAATCGAGGTTGTTATATGAGGGATATGAATTCAACGCCTTACATGAATGAATATGACTGTCGCCGTATGTTGCCCCGTTGCCGGCAACGTGATGGATTCCAGCTTCTGCGCATTACCGACGACCATACTACTAGTCGAATGCCTGGACTCCTGGAGAACGACCTAGATGGAGCTGTAGTTGTCTAGGGTAGCCACTAAAGAGAATTGATAGCAGATGACTCCGACGATACCGAGAAAGATCGACCGAAACATCCACAAATGTGTCAAACTGGGTGGTTGTGAAAGGGTCGTGAGTGTTCCGTGATATAATAGAAAACCCATCCATCCATCATCGAATTCCTCCTCCAATTCAAGGTGCACCGGCAACTACCGGTAACTTGCGATCGTCTCTCTTGATACGCAGTTGCTGCACCACCCCGTGTCCTTCCACACGAGAAGCGAAGCCGTTGAGACCTTGCACGAATCCCGCGATTGGATCAGTTGAGATCGCCGAGAGAAGCATAACTGGCAGCTGAGCTCAATGTGCCATGGGTGACACCGACGAAGCGATCGTAGTAAGCACCGGAACACTGCCTGTTCCGGATGCCACTCCTACAGAGTGTCGTCCAGTCAATGCTATGTCTGCATTGCCAACAGTGGAGGATGCAGTTGCAAGTTCGGGGCCATCAATTGCAAAGCCAATGTCGAAGAAGGCGATGAAGAAGGCCGCCAAGGCGGAACGCTTCGCAGCAGTTAAACTCGAACGACGTGCACGCGAGAAAGAGAACAGGAAGGAAAAGAAGAGGATTCAATCAGAGAAGAGAGCGGCTGGAGAACTCGACGACGAGGATGAAGCAGAAGAGAAGAAAAGACGAGCTAAAAAACCCAAGATCGACTTTGGAGGCAATGTTGTCGTCGATCTGGGTTTTGATGGCATGATGAGTGACAAGGTGAGGTTTCAAGTTCTACTGTCTACTAACCGTCCTTTATATTCAAAGTACTGACCTTCTTCTGGGTAGGAGATTACGTCTTTGTGCTCACAGTTAGCGTACACCTACAGCGTCAATCGTCGAGCGTCTTCTCCTTTCACTTTGATCTTCACCTCTTTAAGTGGCCGGACCTACGAACGACTCGAAGGGCTGAGCGACGCAAGCTACAAGAGATGGTCCAACACTCTTTGGCATTCCGAAGGTTATGAAAACCTTTGGATACCTGACCCACTAGGTTCCACCACCGAACCCCAAATTCAGCTCGAAGCCGAAGCTGCTAAGGCCCCAGTTGATGTCGTCGGGCCAGTCCAGAAGGATGATCTTGAGGCTGCATCAACTAGCGGCAGCGACCAGAGATTAAACACCGCCCGCTTCTTGAAGACAAGCTTCATCTATCTCACCGCAGACACAGAAGACGAATTAACGGAGGTCAAAGCGGATGAGACATACATCATCGGTGGTATCTGCGACCACAATCGATATAAGGCAAGTTTGAGGACACAGATGGAGGATTTCTCTCTCTCTCTCTTGTCGTGAGGGTTTTCCTTTGCTGATCGGTCTTATAGAACCTCTGCCTCAATAAAGCTAGGCAAGCAGGAATAAGGACTGCACGGCTTCCCATTGGACGATATCTGGCATCGCTTCCTACACGTAAGGTGTTGACTGTGAATCAAGTCTTCGAGATCTTGGTTAAGTGGGTTGAGACGAAGGATTGGGAAGAAGCCCTTTATTCCGTGATCCCCAAGCGGAAATTTCAGCAAGGATCTAGTGGGATAGAGGACCCTCCAGAAACCAGCGAGGCCTCCGTCCTGGACGGTGATGTTGAAGCTTCTCCTTCATAATGATCGATTTGCAGGCTTTGAAACAGCTATGGAGACCAGGAGGTTTGAGAAAACAATAAAGCAGTCTGGTACTTATGTATAGGGGCGTGCGCAGACATAAGATTCTCCTCCCAAAGACGTGGTATATTATGGACTGGAGGGCATCCTTTTTCACTGAGAAACCTCGGATACAAATCTGCATGGCAATAAACGTTACGTACATAAGGGATTTAGCTACAGGGAATCAAAAAACCAAACAAAGTTCGCTTATCGACCAATATTCAGGGCAATCGATGTAAGTCTCAGGTAGTTCACTATCTGTCGCCGTCAAGTACTGAAGAAAAGGAGGGATCAGGTGTGATTGGTGAACTCTTTTTCGTCGTCACAACAGTCATGTGCATTGTGGAGAGGGTAAGGAAAAGCGGAGAATCACCCATGTGGCGTGAATATGAAACGGACAGATACCGGCGGGAATCAGAGGGATGATTGAATCTGCGAAGTCACGGCTGAGGCCTCGTGGACATGATTCCAATCGGACGTATATTTCCGATTATGATGGCGGACAGAATGGAAGGGGTGAACAATAGTCCTAGTTGTTCACGTTCTACATAGCAATAAGCACTGGAGTGTGAGCGAGGGATTGCATTATATACCGGAATTACTTGACAGATAAATGCGTCGGAGCGTGAAGAGCCCCATTCTGGCAATCAGTATATCCCACCAAGAAACAACGAGTTCCCTCCGTTCTAGTAATCTTGTAGCCCCGAGTAGGAAATGGCCGAATCATTGTTCATAGGACGTCTTTGAGATTTACTTTGCCGGTACCTCGTTCAAGCGGTTTTGGCTGGGTTGGAGCAGGCTTCCAGCCAATCTGCGACGTATTAGCAAAGGAAGGTTGAATATAAAAGGAAGAAGTACCATGTAGATTATATGGAATGTAGCCGGTACAACGCCATTCTCTGACCCATGGAGCTCTGGTAATTCAACTGAGAAGTATTCATGCTTCGAAAAGCGAAAACACCAACCTTTATAGATAGCTGAAGCGGCAACAAGGGTATCTCGGTGGATAATATTCCGCCTAACCAAAATACGTCATCTTCATCATAACGCTTTAGAGGGTGCGCTACCTTCCAATTACAGTGTTCCCTTCGCCCATATCCTGGAGATCTTCCACAAGCTCCCACATACTCGGATACTCGACCTTGACTTCATCAGTGTCTACCGTGAGCATTGTGAACCCAGCTCTCCCTAGGAGATTAGAAATGTCGCGTGTGTCTGTTGATACTGTCAGGCTGTGTTTCTTCTCAGAGCGTCAGAAATCTGACCGGTCATTGGTGACACATGTGGAGATATGCCACCTTCTCGCTCGAGCTCTGCGAGTTGAAGAGATGACCTTCAGAGAAATATGAGCTGTCAGGACATCGAAGAACTATAAAACCTGGCAGAAAACCTTAATTCAAATAACGTATCGCCGCCAAACATTGCACCAAGGAATAATCCGTCTGGCTTCAAGGCCTCTTTAATTTGCACAAGTGTCCCTTTGAAAACAGTCAAATGAGGACCTTTGAGAGACGAAGAAGGCCTTACCAGGGAGGTCATTCACCCAGTGGAGGCTCAGACATGATATCACGCCTTCCAGAGAGCCTGGTTCAACAAATTCGAGAAGGCTTTCTTCATCTCCACATCTTCTCTCTATTTCCACTTTGAAGATGAATAAATGAAACTAGTTCGATATCCATACAAGGAGGTAGATACCTTCAAAATCCGAGTTTGGATCCCGATGGAGAGTTGCGTCTGCCTTGACGTGTTAATAGAAAAAAGTAAACTCATGACAAACAATTAGATACCACTCGATTCTAACATAATGGACTTTTGAACTTTTTCTCTGTCTAGAAGCTTGGTGAAGTGACCGGGTCCGGAACCCAGGTCGAGTACTGTTCCAAATTTCCTTTTGATATCCTGGGATAATTGTCATCATTGCATGACACATGTCTCGGAAAAGGTGGTATGCTCATACAAGAAACCTCTCGAGCATTCTCTCTGCAACCTCATCTCTCAAGTAGTCGACTGTCCTACTGCGATTTCCTCCTGCAAACCGAGCAGCTCTATCTTTCTGAATGCGCTTGGCCTGACGATCGAAAACTTGATACGGCCCGACTATATTTAAATTTACTGGAGAGTTCGAGGTACTCGTATACGTTCGTGTATGTTGAAGCAGAAGTCGTGCAAGAGACATTTATTCCTTGCGATGCTGCTCAACTTGACGTGCTGTGTCAAAACTCTCACGGTCGCAAACAGGACCACAGAAGTTGTTTGTTGATTCCATTCTCTGTCAGCAGCCTGGTCCTCAAGATTCCGCTGATCTATTTTTTCTTAATATCCTACTGTCTAATTATCCTGCAGAACCTCCAAACTTGTCGCGTCTTGACGTGTCTACATGTCAGACAAGCCTCTTCCACCCGTGAGCATCGTCACGCCTGAGGAGTATGGGCGGAATCTGGCCCAAATACAGGCTGCCAAGGCGTACATCGCAGAAATGGAACGTACCAATGAAGCAGGAAGAGAAAGCTATGAAAGTGAGCTTTTGAGAAAAATTCGCGAGGGTCAAGAGGCTTTGTACGAACCTGTCTTCCCTAGCCTGAGATATCCTTTCTTATTATTACATTTTAGACAGCGTTTGCAAGATTTGGAACGGTTAATTCTGGTTTTTATCATCACGGAAAATGATCTAACTGCTTTGACTGTGCTAGCCTTCGTAATTCTGGTTTCAATGGACCTCTTGCCATCGAGGCAGGGCCAAGTTCAGCCAGGATTGAAGAGGTATCTGTGCGTTGCGTCGTTTGCCTTCACTCCTAAGATTGTGATTTAAATTGTATGTTTTCCAGTCTCAAAATGCGCAATGGGCTGCAGCGCAGGTTCCTGCCCAGCCTTCATTGCAGACTTCCTACCAACGTCATACGGCTTCCACCTCCACACAACCTGCCCCGACGGCCAGGACTCCTTATAATCACTATCCGTATGGCGCTGATAGGCAGCAATATCCTGTTGAGCAGCAGTTCAATCAGTCGTACATGGGACAAACTATGAATGGTGGTTATGCCCAGCAGATGCAACGTGCCCCTCCGCCTTATAACTACGTGTATCAATCCCAGCCTACTATTTCAAGCTATGGAGACCCCCCCTTTCATTCAGTTTCACAGTCAGGTCGAAGTCAGCAAACACGTCCTCCTCCTCCTCCTCCTCCTCCTCCTCCTCCAGTAGCCGTCCCGAATAGTACCACGCAGACTACAAGTCGCGGTTACTCGTCAAGAGTGGACAACAAATCTCGGCCTACCACCAGGATCACAGCACCATCTCAACCTCGGGGGGCCTCCGGAAACCAAACGTCCGCACTTTTACAACCACAGACGGCTGCAAGCTCGACTCGGGGTGTCGCTTCAGTTTCCCGCCAACAATCCAATGGAGAGACAGTCCAAAAGGTACCAGAGGCAATGCATTATACACCAACGAATGGTGAGGATCTTACAGTCGTTAGATAATGTAAGTTAACTAATGCTTATTCAGCCCAGCAATCTGCGGCTTCAACTCTTACGAATGCTCTTGGTCAACCCTCAAGTACAACACATTACCGCGTAAATGCAGTGGGTTACCTTTTTGTGGGTGTCGAGTGTCGCTAATCATGTTTGACTTCAAGTCCTCGTCCCCATCCGTAACCAATATAACGAATCCTCCCAAACGTCCAGATCCTCAACTACCAATAGCTGTAGCTGGTCCTTCGACGGACAAGCCACAGGCACCAGCGTCACCAGTGAATCACAGGGACTTGATAAAGGACCGAATACTGAAATTCCGGGAGGCAATACTTGATTGGGGAAATTTAGCGTTGCCAGGAGCGTCCCGCAAATATGATGCAATTCAGGCTTACAAGGATTCAAACAAGACGCTACGAATTATTTCTATGGTCGATGGACGGAGAGTCGATGAGGACTTCGATGTCTTTTTCAAAAGACTTTGGATGAAAGCAGGATTACTACCTGGAGCTTTTACCCCCAAACCAGTGCCAATAGCCCAACAACCAAGCTTGAGCAAAACCACACTTCCGCCTGCACCGGTACCTATGGGTGCAACGCCAAAAACAATTTCGGATGTTACTTCTCGTCCTTCGGAAGTAGCACAAAACACAGCCGTTCCTAACACCGCCATTCCTTCTACCTCCTCATCCTCATTAGCAGCCGCACCTAAATCCGTGTCTCACCCTTCTCTTCACGCCCCTTCTACCCCTTCACGGCGTAAAACCCTTGTAGACGTAGGTGGCACTTGGCGCTCTCCGGCGGACGCAGATAAGAAAAAGCTTGCCCGAGATGTCATGTTTGCTCTTGGGAAACGCAAGGACGGAGCAGTGTCTCCGTCAGGATCAATTGAAAATGCTTCTAAAAGGCCGGCCTTGGAAATTTCTTCTGTATCTGGTAGTTCTGCGGTCTCCGCGCCGGTTTTACAACCTAGCACAGGAGTGCTATCGACGACATCATCAGCAGGGCTTTCACAGCAACCCAATAACCAACGGACTAGTACCCCTGTAACATCTACCCAGTCTATGCCAGGCGAAGTGACTCAATCGATACCATTGCAAGTAGTCGAGGTTTCAATGCAAGTTCAGGAACATGATCAGTCTTCGGCATCAACGAAACCTTCTAATGCGGATGCTGTCCTAGCTTCCGAATCAACCACTGCAATTTTAACGGCACCACAACCCATCGATGTCCCAGGACAGTCCATCGGACAAGCACTCTCGCCAGTACCACCCGCATCGTCTTCTATTGCTCCGGGAGCAATTCCAATTGCTGTCCAACCCTCCCCGGCTCCCAGTCTTCCACAACTCCATACCAAGTCGTCAAGCACTGCAATCACAGAATCCCGCCCTGTACGATTCATCAATACATTTTCGTCTGGTGTGTCCCCTGGAAGTTCTGTTGTCCCAGTGGGATTTCTCCCCCCGTGGTCTCAAGTCCAGGCTAGCGCAACCTCTCCCACATTTCTTCAAGGACCATTGACCTCTTCCAATAACTTGACGAAAAATTCGCAACCTCCTGTCCTTACCTCAAGTGTCCCCACAACTCAGGAGGTATCGGCCAGCAAAGTTACGGCCGATAACGTCGATATTTCTACAGATGCCAACGCTCGCCCTTCAGGTCTGAACCCGTGGTCAACTGGTGATATGGTTTCCCTGGACAAAGAAGTCGTACCCTCATCTCCAAAACCGGCAGAACCTTTATTTCTTCCTTCTCCGTCATCGTCTCCTGGTCCATTGACGGATGGTACATCTGTTGCTTATGACAAGAGAAGATCTATTTATCCTCTAAGCTCGATTGCAAAGTCACAAGGGAAAAGACGGGACAAGCGGTCGTCGGTTTATGTACTCGTCCCTCCTCCACCAGAATATCTCGTTCATCTTCGCGAGCGAGAGGCGAAGAAGGTTGGAAGACTGTCTCGAAATGGAAGCACTCGAAATTCTTCTGTTGTATCCGGGTCAGTTGCTACTAGTACATCGTCGGAAGGTGTGTAGCATTAGATACATGTTTAAGCGATATTTATCCTGGTTCTTTCCCTGATACAAAAACTTGACCTTAGACCTGTCGTTTGCGTTTGAGACGGAACGCGACTCAACCATTGGTAAGTAGTCTTAAGGGGGTTCCATCTCAAGTGAAATGGTGTTGAAGAGACTTATAGATCCACTGGAAAGGCAGGCAGTACAATTGGCATGCTCGAGACTACAAGCATTACCCTGCCGGTGGGACAGATGTGACATCGTTCTGAATTCTAAACATTCTCTACTTCGTCATCTCAACGAGGACCACAAACCGATACCAAAGCAAGGTGGAAATGTCAGCTCCTTTACCCCTCTTTCCAGATAACGTAATCTAATGCTCCATAGACTCGACAGTCATTCATTTGCAGATGGACTCAATGTGGGCGGCAATGCAGTATACGAGAGAACCACTTCGAAAGACACGCACTTGTTCCTTTCCAGTGCGCATTTGAAGGTCCGTCAAGATGCACTATCCCCGACTCCTACTCACCGAAATTACGTAGGTTGTAAGGAGACACACCGGTCCAGCAGGCAGCTGCGGAAGCACTTCGAGACGGCCCATGTGAATGGCAAGATGCGGCCACAAGCAACACCTTTTTATCCCAAGGACCTACCCTTGGTACCTTTGCCGGATATTATTTTACCATCATATTTGATTGTTGCACCTCCTGCTCAGCCGTTTCCGATTTCAAAAGACCGTCATGCAACATTTGTTCCATGGGTATTGTTTTTTTTCTGAGCCTCATAACACTTCATTATTGATGCACTTGAATAGGTTTGGCGCAATATTGCTCGGTCAGATGACGAACCGAAAGCTAACAATAATCCCATGCTTAGTAACAACTATGGATACTTGAACAACCGGGCTACTCGATATTCCTGGATCCAGTCTCAGCCCGTCAACATGGACTTTGCCGACCTTGAATCGGAGGAAATCTCAAAGCAATGTGATGAGGGCTTGACGTTTTTTGCCGAAGATGGTGAGAGCATTGCAGGCGCTTCAGAGGGAACTCAGGAAAGGACCGAGAGGTCCTCATCACCGCTTTTCCTGTCTGCGATGGACGAAGATGCAGATACCAACTTGACAGAAGAGCACAACCACTTTGTGCGTCTGCCAGTCTTGCAGCTATCGACGAACGACGACGAAGATTCTATCCAGAGACTTTTATGGGGTGATGAGGAGTAGATCCTAACCAACCCGGGGAGATGCTATCAATCAGTTGTTACGCTCATGATGCTACATAGTTTCTAGGAACATAAACATTTCATAACACGAACCCCTATATGTCTAGACTTGCTATCTTTAGACGATCACCCATATGTCGGTCCAACATTCTACATGTCCGTGAGAAATGCAGAATACCCGAAAACTGGACCAAAATTTGTTGGTTAGGAATTATCCCCGTTTCGGAAAAGCTTACCTGTTGTTGAAAACTTGGGCGACAAGTTGCTTCCTGTCGCATCGACAATGCCGGGCATCGCCAATGGCAACAGTGAGCTCAATCCCCCTCCGTCCACCTTTCTAGCTTCATTGACAGTCCACAGGTCCGAGCTATATTTCCGCTCACTCTGCAGATGTCATTCTCTCTGACATTCGGCCCATAAAGCTCCGACCTGAGGCCCTCGGTGCTATCAATGTCCTCCTAGATGAATTTCTCCACATAATCCTCACGACCTCTCAGTCACTTTCTACCGAGAAGCTGAGATCCAGTCTGCTCACTGTTCTCCCAACTAGTCTGGGAAAGGATGCATTGTTAGAGGCCGAGGTCGAGTTGCGCGCATATTCGGAGAGAACCGGCTCAAAAGCCCTCCCAGAGGATGATAGGCGCACATTTCATTTGCAGTGGTGTTTTGAGGTACGGGTACGGTTTTTGTGCGTCTGTCCTTGGCGCTCATCTCGTTTGAAAAGCTCCTCCGCTTGAAATGCTGCGCATATTCAACTTTAAATGAGGATGATGAAGACCCTGCAGCAGAAGCCCAGGTCAATGAAGTGTTTTCGAAGGCACATTCTTATTCCCCGCAAGTCGCACTTCTGGATCCCGCGGCACTGTATCTTACTGCAATCGTTGAGTCAGTGTTTGAGTTCTAGGTCTCGCCGCCTCCTATTAACTATTATTGTATCAGGTCTATGTGCGAGTATGTCGTGAAAACAAATCACCTTAGGCCTATTGTGGCTTTAACGCGTTTTCTTTTCTCAGACACATCCTCTCCAACGTTGGTCGTGTTGCTGCCCGCGACAGTAGTCGAACCTACGCATCCACCAACGATTTGTTTGTTGCACTCTGCGAAGATGATTCAATTTATGGATTTTTCAGGTCGATGAGAGGTCAGTGCACTACCATTTGCAAATGATTTGAATATTGTCTGACTACAGCAATCAGTATATGAACAGATCGCAAATTTGTCTGAGAGGCCGGCACCTAGGCACCGGAGGAGCAAATCCATCTCGCAGAATGAACAGGCTTCACTAACGCGAACGTCATCTTCTCCGCCAGAACGCTCAGCCACGGTATCCTCTCGGTCTCGCCAATCTTCGGAGCTGTACGCTACAAATATCACTCCAGTCACTGGTGGCTCTAGAACATCTGTCGAAAAGATGCGGATGAGGGAATCGCACAGGGATCATAGAAAGACTGATTCAATTAGGAGCGACGTGTTCCGACAAGACAGCATTTACTCAACGGAGGTGGGTGCTAATTTTATTCACATTTGTCAAACTCATCTTCTCAAGGACGAGGCTATGCAACGTGAGTTCGATGATTTGATGCGTTCGACATCAACTATGAAGATGTCTTTAACCCCCGATCGCTTAAAGACAATGGAGGTACGCATATTAAGAATAAGGTGCTTATGTAATTCTCAAGGCCCACTCCTATTCCAGGCATTTAAACTGGAGAAGGATCAAAAAAGTTCGAACCGTCGCCCTGACACTGTTTTCCCCACCAAATCCTCGGGCGCTCAACTCTCCCGCAAACCATCCATTGGCCAAATACGACCCTCCAACGAGGACGCGCAAGCTACGAAGAACCGCTCACGCCAGGGTAGCATATCATCTCAGCCAACATCGGCCTTCCAGAATATTGTGCCCACTCGTATCCGTTCGCTATCATCGTCGGGAGGTTTCTGGAAAAAACCAGCTCGTACTTTGTCTGTAAAAGCCCAGTCTTCCTATTCATCATCTGCATCCATCAACATGCCTCCCGCTCAAAAGATTGTTGAGAAGAATGGCTATCCCGCACGAACTCGCACGAAAAATCGTAAACGAGAATCCATGGACTTGGACGATGTCATGAAGGATTCTGACGAGGAACCAAATGGGAATCCGTATGGGAATGGGAATCAGTCACCAAGGCTCCCCATCAATTCCAAACGTCCCGTTCATATCGCACACAAAGTTTCAGCGAGTACTCGGGACTTGATAGAGTTCCTGGCCGAAGGACCTCCTGAGACGCCTGGGTTATCCAAAGCAGGAAGGGAACTCGTCGACTTTCTTGCAGAGGGACCACCAGATTATGCTTCAAGCACCGCCTCTTTCGACAAATCCAAGGGTTCCGGTCGTCTGCAGAAGATGATGTCAAAGCTAACCCTTGGCACTGACAAAGATAAATTCAGAGTGGGTTCTGAAATCCCCAAGACACCTCCGCGTTCCACGGTAAACCAAAAGCACTCGAATGACACCCTATCTTCTCTCGCGAACAAGCCAATTCCTCCACGCCCTCCCCGGCCTCCGAATGCGCCTTCCTCCTTCCCAGCCTGTGACATTCCTGATGAGAATAAAGCATATAATCATAAATCCCCTGACTCATTACCCCGTGATCCTTCCGCCTCCGTGGAAAAATTGATAGAGGAGAAGAAGAACGCACCTTCTGTTCCCACTCCTGTATCCCCACAGCCCGTTGACAAAACAAACATTAACTCTCGCCATCCTCCTTCCGCGTTTGCTCACACCAATGGACTCCCCAATGCCAATGGTAGTGCTCACCCCCTGAATCCACCACCCAGAACCACCTCTCAACATTCCTTGAAACCTATCAACAGGGCTCTATCATCTCCAGCGCCTGCTCCAAAGCCAGTGCCAGCTATGGTCGGACAAGATGTCCGCGATATGCAGCGGCTCATCATGAATGCCACCACAGCCGACGAATGCCGACTCATTCTTAGAATGTTTATGGCACGAAGCGGAATTCTCCTGGATCCAAAGCCGCAAGTGTCCACC
>Ga0307508_10001343_pt1 | contig 27826 bp, 33 predicted proteins | sample 9_EM_MG_FD_203089 | JGI IMG/M metagenome (GOLD analysis project Ga0307508, IMG submission 203089) | Populus trichocarpa ectomycorrhiza microbial communities from riparian zone in the Pacific Northwest, United States - 9_EM | ecosystem: Host-associated > Plants > Roots > Unclassified | place...
GGCCTCTTGACTGGAGGGTTCCTGTTAGGGCAACGTGCAACTTTCAATCGCATGAACAGGCGCCGGAAACGTGGATTCATGACTGGCGCCAAGTGCAGACGCTTTGAGCTCACAGACAGACTGCGCGATGCAAAGTCGAAGTGTGAGGTGCAGGACTTGAATCTGCTTGACGAGCTATTGCTCTACTCCCAGGCTCCACTCCCAGGCTCTTGATATTTCACTGGAGACTGTTTCTTGGTGCTCAACGATTTGACTTCATTCCACAGTATTAGCTGGTTGTTGGGCTGTTTGCAAACTCATGACTTTCACAAAACATGCTTGCGATCATTGAAAAGGATGCTTCGTTGAAGCGAATCAGTTTCTTCGTCTCGAATAACGGTTGCAAGGATCATGTGGCAATGACCTCCCCCCCCTGCATGGACAGACACCTCTCGTGCGCCCGCGATGTTGATCGGAGTCAATTGATGTAGCCTCGTTTTAAAGCCTCCATCATAACACCGCCGCGAGGTACCCAATCTCCCGCGTGTTTCAAGGGATACTGGCTTGTCTGTTGAACTTAGCAGCTTAGCAAGTGGCTACTCAAGGCACCTCCCGATTGCATTCCCATGCTATAAAATCAGTTCCCACTTGTGGGGTCCGGAAGAACATGTCAAGTTGGAATTCCCTCCTGATTGATGGCCCAGGTGTGAATATTGCATCCTACGGCGGTCCCCAGCCCCAGATTTGATCATATTTCACCGTGGAAACCATGGCATTTAGGTCATGGGACGCTGCGCAGGTCCCAAATCCAAATATACTACTCGACACGACACTGATTCCAACATTCTCTGTTGTCCCAGCATGGCCTTTGCGCCTGTTCACTTATCCGTCAAATTTCGAACACCTGCAGGTAAAAAAAACATGTCCATCCTGTTCTTGTCAGACAAGTACCATATCAGAAAGAAATTGCTCAGGTTTACCCCAACAACATCATTTTCGTAGGTGAGAAACCGTCTAATTTCCTTTCGGATCGCGGACGCAAGTGACGATGTACGATCAAGGCGAGATGCGAGTCAATACCAAAATTTGATGGCGCAATGGCTTCCCTTCTGGGATTTGCCTCGTGAATATAACTCAACAAAACGGATGCAGCTCCCAAGCCAGTCAGAATTTCATCCGGTGCAATGTCGCCCAAAAAGTCGAGCTACTGTATTCACCCAGTGAGGAACGCTCGACACGGCGGGGCGAACTTGTTCCACTTTATCGTCGCGCGCCCGACGTATTGTATGTCTTCGGGATAATGCCCGCCCTTCATCTGATGCGCATGTCAGTGGTTGTTGATGTTTTGAGTATTATTCAAGTTGGCAGGGAGCCGTTTCATATGATGTTCCCGACTCGGAGTCCTTGGTCTTTTCTAGTTTGGACACCGTGAAACTACTAGATCGTTCTTGGTACACGGCTGTGGTCCCAGTCTGGAACGATAAATAAATATGGTCTTACTTGTTATGGTGCCAATACGATATTCATTTGGACGCTTGCTTCATTCACTCCAAATTATGCTCGCGTGTTGGTCTGAACTGACTTGCGCCATCCCCAGAATACTCAATCTAGGCGTGACATAAGTATTGAGCTAGACCGCGATAACACGCAACTGCGCGGGTCTTCACAAATGTGCAGTCGATCTTAACTGCATCGCAAGCGGAAGCTGCCGGGGTTCCTGGCGCCTTGGCAAAATCGGGGCGCGAAGGGGCGGCATAATTTGGACCATCCAGCGCGACAGTGCTCATTATAAGTGGGAGTGTCCCTTTACTTGGGTCCGATCACAAAGTGAACCCAATATACCTCGCTACACACTAGCCGGCATTCATGCAAATAAAGTGCACTGACGCATCACCTTTTGTAGGAATAATAAGCAGAGTTAGCCACACAATTTTAGACACCACGGTGGATCCTGAAGAGACGGTCTTTGAATTATGTCACGTCACATGTGCACCGAAGCCAAACGAAACAGAGGGGTTCCTAGATAAGCCTAACCATGGAATGAGCTGCCACGCCCAATGGTGAACGGGTGAAGCTATGCGGATCCACATCGCCAAGAAACTGGACACAAATCAACCAAAGTTCTAGAAATCATTCGTGGAACCAAGCATGCATCAGGACGTCTTCCATTGAAGGCCGATTGTGGGGCCTGCTCTCCAGCAGACATGAAACTAAATCTATGGCTGGGAATATTCCGTCACTGCACGGTCGTCGAAGTACGCGGAGTCAAACATACTCGACTCAGGTAGATTCTTGGACCGTAGCTCATCTTCAACGAAGCCATATTCTCCGAGAACACCGAGCAGTCTTCGCGGTCGTCATTAGGGTGGGGAATGAAATGATGTCTAGGCGGCGCACTCACATGTTCTTTATAACCATTCCCACAGACCAGCAATCCGCCTTTTCGTTTTGATCAACATTTTCCAGTACCTCCGGTGCTAGGAAGGCGAAGTTTTCCTTACTGACCAAACCCTAGAAGTCGGCCTGGTCGGATACTGCGCCCCGGGCCCATTGACTGCTACATACCATAACGTCCTCAGTGCCAAGGGGGAGCCAGCTGGCGACAGTGAAGTCGGACAACTTCGGAATGCCGCGGCAGATTATTATGTTCTACAAGGTGTAATGATCGGATCCTGATCTGCCCAATCGAAAGAGGTGACTGCATACTCTGGTGGACAGGTTCTGAAGCACTATTCCGGACTCGTGGAGATACTGAAAAGGCAGTAGGTCACAAATGTCGTCTGTGCGAAATCCGTCAAATCACTCACCCTAACGGCGGAACAAATCCCGAGAGTATATTTACGGGTTTTCCGCATATCTAGCGAAAACGATATCACCACACTCTTGCATGAACGATATTAACACCCACCGAGTGTGCCATTGTGCTTTCGTTTCTCGTTGATTATCGTTTCAAGATGTTGATCCGGATATTCGGCCACAATATCTGTTGTTGAGTTGGTGATCGCTACAGCATGATTGAGAAAGAGCCCTTACACGTTGAAACGTGGGAATGGAGGATGTCAAAGAATTTAACAATGTGCGGCTTTTGCAAGCGAGTTTTTGTCAGTAAACGAAGCTGTCACTTCCCAGATTACAGTCACACACATGACTACTCTGCGTCATCAGAAAGTCGACAACGCGACATTCGCGTCGGACGTTGTCTTTAAATGACCAGTAGCTGGGGAAGGAAGACAACCGGATGATCTTGACTGCGCGCCTCGTGGGTAGGACCCCTTGGCCTGCAGGGGAGCAGGCATAGGTTCTGCTGACAGCCGCACATTTCAACGTCTCCTTGGGGGTATATTCATCTGTGCCACGTATGAACATCAGCACCCGAATTCCAATCTGACCAAGACGAAACAGGTCTTACATAAGAAGGAACTGGGTACAAATAACGAAATCGAATACGTCTCCTCCCGTCGTTTGGGGGGACGGACGGAAATGACATCCGCATCCCGAACAAGCTTCTGGCCGTCACCAATATATTGCCCATTAACCTAGAGGAATGTGTCATAAGTCCATTTAACATCATGGCTTGGCGCTATCACTGACCCGTACGCGTTTCCGATGGTGCATAGGAGCCCAGACGTACCATTCATCCCTGACGGACTGCGAAGGTCTAATAAAAAAGTAAAAGGTCTCGTCTGAGGGGACAAACGTCTCGGCGGCTGGTAAGAAAAACGAGGGGCCTTCCCTCCAAACCACGGGCAAATAGCCCATTGCATGGAGGATGCAGAGAGCTTTTTGACTAGGCTTTGGTAGCACGAGAATGGCGTTATGGCCGCCATCCCAAAATGCCGCTGGAAGCGACGATGGAAAGGTGGGAAAGTCGACCGGGTTTGGATGGCCCATCACATGGTGCGGAGGACCGCTGTGTCGAAGCATATCGCTTGAACCTTGCATGGGGTTTCAGCGATGCCGATAGTGACGAATGCGAGAGCAGAAACCCCCAAGTGTGTTAAGTTTGAGAGACGAAATCCGTCAAAACACATCAAAACCCAGGCACGATGGTAGGCTGCCGTTAGGCGCAAAACTCCCGACGTCATGCCGAGGTCGCCTTGTGAAAATACGAGGCGTCATGTTTGTGTTCCCATTTTTGCTGCATGGTGAGCGGGCCAACAGACAATGGGTCTCATGTTCTCACACCAGTGATCCTTCCACACCTAGTAAGTCCGCTTGTGAACACGTTCTGAGGACCTGAACGCCTCTTATATTGATTTCACGGCTCCTCACGCTGATATCCCGGAACGGACGTAAGGAGGTGCCAGGCAGCGAGCACACGACTATCCAAACATGAGTCGCCTAGTGACCACCCGGGACAAATTGTGTCTGATCAACATCAACAATAACAACACTGGGGAACCAATGAGATTAGCAAGTGAGTTATATACGCACTGGTGTATCCAAGGACACCGTGTTCAGCGCCCTCACTATAAAGGGTGGCGCCCGTCGTTCTGACTGGCGGAAAGTGCGAAAAAATCTGTGAGTGTTACGCGTGGCTTATTAAAAACTTACAGTTATGGCCGCAACCATTGACGATGCTGTTTTCTCCTCAGACAAACCGCCGAGTCAAGGGCTGACGGCGGGTCATTGGAACAATGCAAATAATCGTCTGTCCAAGTGTGTTGGGAGGCCCCAAAGAAGCCGTGGGATGGAGAAGCCGCTGCACTGTTTTGGAAGTCTGTGCGATAAGGCGCCGGAACTCGGATTAGATTCCGGCAAGGTAAAATGACCCTTCGGTTGCGACGAGCAACACCGAATCTACAGCAAAGACATGCATCAGGGGAAGATATTGGGCGAATGGGCCGATATGCTAGGCGCGCGGGATTCATCGCTTTGACACCCACATCCGGAGCCCCATCACTGAAAACACCGTGAATTAGACTGGTGGAAAATATCCACTGACAAAAAGTAAAACTCCAAACAACCCGCAAGGTCAAGGCGAAGCCCAGGCCGCCTGGAATTCAGACGACCCAACCCAACCACCACTGATAAGCAGTGCGTAGGTCGCACTTTGTTGACTGGCTGCTGGCTGTGGATTGTCATGAAGGGATGTTCAGCTATCGCAGAAGTTTTCACAACCGAAATTGCTGCTAGGCAGTGGATTTCGGTTAAGGCTTATCTAAAGATTGCGGACTAGAATGACTGAGCGCCTCTTGCACACGCTGGAGCATCAAATTCAAATTCTGTCAACGATGTTCAAGGAAGATTGAATCCAGCCGCAGCGTGCAGTGAAAGAGTGGCGGGATGCAATGAGGTGATGACACGAGGTAGGTGGTCCTCCAGCCGACAGCCGACCTGCCGGCAAAACCCAACTGTGTCACTTGTGATCCTCATCAGAAACGCAACGAGAATGTCGCCACATACCCTCTGGACGCCAAGGTCAACGTTACGCCCTCTTGTTGTATAAAGGTACTCTTTTTATTATTTTATCTTGAATTATCCCAATATTTTTAGTTTTTCTGGCCGTGGTCACCATCAGAATGTGCAGAACTGCTGGGATTGGAGTCTCATTGAAGATATGCCATTACTGTCCTAGTCCAAAGGTTCTGATCTGTTCGTCTTTGCCGAAGATTTCTCGGTGCGACATTGCCTCGAAGCTTTTCCTGCGGGACCATCGCCGTCCCCGCTTTCTTTTCGCCGCCAGGCCGAAGCACCAAGCAGTACATGTCACCCGCCGGGTTCATGCCTCACTAACGCAACAGGTTATAGCGGTGGGCCATCGTTATCCACCTCAGCACCAGCGGTCACACTCATCGAGCTATCCACAATGAAACCTCGCTGCATTGCCTCTTGGAGCAGGGCTCTCGTCTCAATCCAGGCCCGAAAACGGGTATGACTCTGTATGCCCTGTGACCGTTTGTATCATTGCTCTCCATGACCATCTGCTTATACCACTTCCCAGTGCCTTTAACACTTTTGCTGCGGCCACGTTGACAGTTCGCGACGTGGACGACCGCGGTCCTGGTGCCCATAGGGTCTTCTTTTTTGGAACGGTTGCCGAATATTGATCCCCTGGTGCCAACCCGCAGGCTGTGCATCACATTAACCGGCCAGATCTTACCATCTGACTGAATTCAAGCAATTTCCCCGCCTCCGTCGGTATCGCGGGCAAGTCCTCGTTCTAAGATTCACGCTGTCCCCCCTGAAAATTTCCCTGATTTCACTGATTATTTGTCATCCTTCAGTCCCTACCCCTCCCGGGCCATGCCGCACCACGCAGGCACCGCGATTTCCTAGGGGACAATCACCCCCGCAAGTTACCTTCAACCACAACTCACGGGCTTTCCTCAATCCTGCCAATGAGGCCACCTGGTCTCGCGTCTACTCATTCTACTCAATTGACTACTCATTCGGCTCAACAACACCACCCTCTCCCAGGTCGTGCCACGTCGCAGTTGTGGCACTAGTTACATGTGAATATGTCCGCTAGTGTATCATTGCTCCCAAAAGTGGACTGGTTTCTTGCATCGCTTCGGCCGACGCCCTTGGTCTTATGCAAAAGTTGAATCGCAAATCATCTGACGTTGCATATTCCCTTCGCCACCATTCAAGATCTCGATGGGTTAATCCCTTTGCTTATCGCCTCACAGCAAAATGACTCAACGATGCAAATTAGTCAATGGTCTAGTATCCGTCAACATATTTCCTGCCATCCCTGGCGGTTGAAACCGCGTTGCTTCCAGAAACAAATACAGCGTTCATATCGCACCTTGCCGATTCACACTGCAGAGTCGACGCCCGCAACGGGTTTTCCCTTCCTGATATTCTGCACACTCCTGCCAGCACCGCTCGATCCAGGGATTACCTCGCTCTGGCCACGGCCGGCGCCGGGCCGTACTTCTTCGGGGTCTTCCTGCCTGTGAGATGACGCTTTCAGAAACTCTTCGCCTCGGATCCGCAAGTATTCCTCAAGGAGAGCCGCGTTGCGTGAGTTCGCTTTGTACGCCTGCACAGTTTGAAAGAGGGCGGCGTTAAATGCCCGGAATACAGCCAGCTCAGGAAGCGAAATCTGACGTACCGCTAGTAACACATCGCCTATTGCAGCACGATGAACCGCCAGGGATGATACCGGTCAGCGGACGCGCGGCTAGAGCTTCAGGGCAAGAAAATGTTGTTTCTCACCAACGATAGGAACAAACCCAATGCCCGCAGAAACAGCGTTGTTGAGTAGCATTCTCCGGAGCAGCCACGATGGGATCTCAGCCTGTTTTGCCTTCTTGACAACCAACTGGTGGTTGATTACGATATCTACGACATCTCCTGTTTCGAATTTGCGTAAGCACAGCATCCCATGCCATTGTTGTCGACCATCACGAACCGGCGACTGGAATAATGCCAATGATTGCAGTCCTACGTAAGCAACACGGTCGTAGTGGGTGAGCTGCACCGGTATACTTTGCATGTCGCGGAGCTGTGTTAAGCGTACCAGCCGAAACGCATCCCACAAATTTTGAATCCCTTGTCTAGGTGGTGGGCACGAAACTTGACTTTGCGTAGGATTTTGGCATCACGATCTGAAAGACCAGGGGGGAGCTCTCTCTGTCTCAACCATGTCAAGATGCTGTGCACTCAACGACCAGCGCAGATCAACACACCTTTCTTCTACGGGTCCGGCCCTTGGAATCTATGTACTCTTCGTATAGAGGATCGACTGGCTCATAATTCTTCATATGTTTCTCAAAGAGTTTCTGCAAAATGACGAATGTCAATGAACTTGGTGGGCCTAAGTGTTGCGTCCGCAGCACGCCTAAACTTGACAGTCACCATTCCAACGTTTTGTGCCACACGAGATTGCATGATGGTGGTAGAGAAAAGAGGTCTTGAGGATTTAGGCAGGTGATGGTGGAAGTCTTACGGTGATGGTTTGCGGGGAGGAGGAGGCAGGCCCCACAATGGCATGACCGTTCATGACGCAGATCCGCGGATCGCTATATTTGCCCACTCACACCCCCCTCGACGACAACTAGACCAAACCAATGAAATTCGACATGTTGGGTCAGGCACCGAACACTACATTCTTTATTTCGAAGATGCGCAATGCCCGTGCCTCGCCTTCTCGAGTGTTTCTGGGCGCAAACTTGATGTCATTGATTCAAACATGGTCACATGAAATACACAAAGTGCTGAAACTCAGCGCCAACATCAGGTCAGTCCGAGTCAGCACTGCAGGAACTCAAGAAAATACATCAAGAAGTTCGATATTAACGCGAAACAGTCCCTTTCTTAATCAGCAAGGTTTGCACTGGGCAACTAACCACCGCCACACTGCAATCACATCACGTATCATTGGAGATGAGGTGTTAGTAAGTGGATCAGCTAAGAAAAGTAAGCAAACGTACCCCGCCACCGCAACCACCACCGCAGCCGCCGCCACCTCCACAGCCACCACTACAACCACCACAAGCTGCGCTGGAAGTACCGCAGCCACCCGCGGAGCAACTGCCTCCGAGCGCCCCCTATCCCAGGATCGCCAAAAGGTGATCGACGGTTTTCAGTATTGCGGAGAGACGATTGACGGAAGGCTTACCGATGCGCAACCGCCACCTAAACCACCGTCAACAACGGCACCACCGTATGCAGCGCATCCTCCAATGCCATAGTAGCCGAACGGGTATCTGCAATAGAGCCATAATGTGCGTGAGTTCATAATTCCCGAAGCTACAAACTCGTGAAGAAGTGTTCTCACATTCCCCAGTAAGGCACGGGCGCCAGAAAAGCGTCATCGTGCTTTGAACGAAGGGAGCGTTCGTGCCGGAGGCGTTCCCATTCATCCTTGTATCTACCTTTTTCTGCGATCTTCGCCATTTGCTTGTTATGCTTTTGAATCTTTCTCTCGCGGGCTTGACGCGCCAATTTGCTCGCTGCATGTTGCACAACTACGACAGAATTATGCTCGCTGGGGTGTGTGGCGTCTGCATCCTCATCATGTATCGAAACGAGGTCTGGACGTGGGTTCTTGGGACTCGCTCCGTCGCTGGAGGATCGTCGGCTAAGGAATCGCGAAAGTGTCTTCCCCACTCCAGAGGATGTCGGGCCACATCCACACACAGAGTAGGGAACGCCAAAGCGTGACTTCCATGCCTTCGCGGTGTACTCGTACCCTATGGACAGTGCGCCTTCTTCTACCTTATCATCGTGATCAGGTGTGCGCCCAACGTATTGTAGAGTCTGTTCGCGATATTGCTTGCTCTTCAGCTGATGAGTGTGCCAACCGAGGTCGATATCCTGAGTGGCATTGGCAATTCAGCAAACAATATTGTCTGAAGTGAAATTTTTGAGCTCTCACAATTGTAGGAACAAAAAATGTGATGCTGGTGGACATAAGGTCGAGGAACGCATGGTACCTTGCGATGCAGCGAACAAGAACATGGACACTATTCCACTCAAGAGCCGATCCTGCAAAACGATCGTGTGCTGTCCATCCCAAATCGACCATCTTGCTGATAAAGGAGCCTTGCCGGAGAACCTTCCAGATACAAGAATCAGCGGTCAGCGTTTGGAAGAGACGTGCGAGAGGTGAGGTGGTCGACCCACGGCACCAGTGAGCTCCAGAGAGAACGGGTATGCGGTGTCATAGCATGCAAGTGTACGCTTGACACTAAAACCGAGCACGGCATAAGCAAATCCGAACCGAGTCACTGACAATTCGCGAGAATGAATTCCATACCGTCGGTTGGGGGACCCCAAGAAACCCTGCATGACGAGTTTCTCAACTTGAGCCATTTTGAAGCCGAGCTTTTTGGCCATGTCGGCTGCAGTGAGCGCCCCAGGCATGCTCGCTTTAAAATACTTCAAAACAATTTCAACTACTGGCAACATGGGCATGCCGTTGACAAAACTTACGACTAATAGGCGTTCATTGAATTTCACTGAGTCGTCTGTTGAAACAGCGCCTGTAGCAGGACTTAATAGCGTGCCACTGCACTCAGGCAGCCACGTGATAATTCAATCAGCGTGTCATACTTAAAGGGAGGACTTGATGACGTACGGCAAGAAGTTGTCATTGGGGGACGCCATGACGCGATAAGCATCCTCACAGAACCGCCGCACTCTCATGCTCTAAGCCCGCATGATATCGTGAGGGAGGCTCAAGACCACCTCAACGGAAAGCCTACCTCTCGGTTGAACGTGCTCTTGCAAGACATGCAGGTTGCAATGAAATCCTTCTGCGCAAAACCCGTTCCCGCCTCAGTGATCCAGGGGACAGTTGTCTGAATGTATCCAGGACAAGCAGGGCACAGCATAATTGCCGTATCCTCAGCAGTTGTGACAAATGCAGCTGTGAAAGGCAAGCCTGTGTATAACTCCCATGTGGAGACACGTTCCTCCGAAGGTTCCTTGGGAAGCAATGATACGGGATCGATGGTGTCTGCCACATCTCTCAGGGGAAAGGCGGACACTGCAAGTAGGTTTTGAGCCACGCGCAAACAATCTTCATAGTAGGAACGAGGATTCTGTGCGGCCCGTGCAGCATACGATTCTGTCACTTTGCGTGCGTGTGCCATAGCATGAATATGTCAAGACTCACAAGCAAATACGAGTGCCAAACCATGAGAACGTCAATTGGCGGCATGAAGTTCTGGGGGAGTGTTCCTTCTGGGGTTGGCCGTACGCTGATCACCCACCTATGAAAGCGGTATACGGCTCTCGAGAGGAAGAGAGCCCAAGCATTGTCTGCATCCGTTTTATCTCCTGAGGTTGCGGCTTTCACGCTGTCAGGAAGTTTGGCAAATGAGCCCAGAATTCGAAGATGGTCCCGCAGCTCAGAGACGGAAACTACAGGAGAAATCTGCTTGCCGCCGATAGGGAACGTGTCGGGAAGAGACGTGGGGTATGGAGGGGGCGCTGTAGATGTTTGAGGAACGACGCTGTCTACTGGCAAGCCATCAGGAACCTGGGGAGTATAAGCTGGGGCAGGATCTAGCGCCGTCGTGGCCATCGTCGTAATCGCCATAATGTGGCTCACAATCAACGTTGTGCTGCTATATATACCCAATCCGAAGCCTGATTCCGTAATCCGTAATCGGACTGGGCGGCACAGCCTTTACCAAATCCGTGCGGTCACAATTGAACGCTGTTGCAGGCCCTCGCTCCCGCTGCATCCGGATATCCGCTGACCGAGCCTGAACCCTTATATGCATCGCATTATTCGGAAGACGAGATGCGCTGCATGATGATGCAACAAACCTTTGATCGCTCACAATCCTGGGCGGCTGCGACGGTGCTCGCTTGGGTTATATCCTAGCGAGCGGCTCGTCACCTGAGGACTCGGCGAGCAGTGAGAGCCGATGTATTTTCGTTGTAAACAGTTGACAACCATCAAACATTTCGGGCATGCGTCAGGACAATACAACCTCTTTAATATCCAGCACTATTTTACCAACGGGGGAGCCCCGCAGCTGTTCTGAGTGACGATATTTACTTTCATATAAGCAGAATCGAAAACCAATATCGCATGGGAGGTAGAGTTAGCAGAGTATGAGAGACCAGTATCAATACCGATGCTATATTGCCGCGGTATGTATGGCAGGGACAGCGCCCTTGTAAGAGCATAGTATAACTCTTATTTCAGCAGGCGCTCAGAATTCATCTGAGGCTGTATCCTGGGAGGCTTCCATTGCAATCCGTGATGATAACATGCAGCTTGAATGGCACTTCTATCAGCATGTCATATCGCACAAGGCCGCCGGAAAAGAGGTAGGGATGACACAGGAATTAACACATGAACAGGCGCTCAAAATATGCCCCCTGAACCCATGAATGGCGCCACGTGCAGACGCTTTGCGCAAAGCGTCTGTGAGCTCAATTGAGCTCACAGACACGACTGCGTGATGCAAAGTGGAGACCGACTGGTCGTGTGAGGACTTGAACACAACAGCGGACTCGTACTCGGATTCGCTGAAATTCATTGCGGCTACAGTAATTCGATTCGCGGTCATTACGCGTTGAATTAGGAGCATAGCAGCAACAGGCATGCAGGTATTGGGTCAGTTTGAGGGTCGAACTGAGATTTTGCAAGCCTCTGTCAGTGTAGGATGTAACGGGTGAGCGATGATTTGCTCAAGCAAAAGCGTGACGCGTTCGATCGTAACGGCGGCAAGCGCCCATCCCCGGTCTTGTTTCAAATGTTCGCAGTTTCTGACAATATTCTTCTACAGTCTGTGTCACCTAAGCTAACCAAGCTGCGTGAGGCTATAGTCACCCGTCTAAAAGGCTTGAGAGATGCCGGGGGGGAGGAAATGCGATCGTTCGAGTTCACTCTACCGGGCTGGCCCCCGTTGTTCGTCAAACAAAGTGACTACATCCTGGTCGAGGCCAGTACCCAACACTTCTTTCACCTTCTTGCCATAGGCGACAAATCAGCCCCTCAAATCCCAAAAGTCATCGACGCTTTCCACTCTGAGGAAGGCTACTGTTTCATGGCGATGGAGAGGATCGCAGCCCACGCTGAGCAATTGCCATATTTCAGAGGAGAAGGCCGTAGAGTACGCTGCCTCTGCCGTGAAGCGGCTTCTAAGCCAAATGCCTTTGGTCCCTCCCTCATCTTTCGGAACGATTTCATCTGAACCACAGCCGGCTCCTGTCTGGCACCAGTTTTTCAAGGACCATCGGGCGCCGCGAGTCTTCGCCAGCGCCGACGAACTCATTAAAAGGCTTGAATCTCGCACTTGACCAGTTTCTAGGCTCGTTATTGAACCATTTCTCTCCCACAGGCGTCTGGGTACTGCCGGCTGAAAGCGCGGCCGTCCCCCGTCGTTAAGGAGGAGCTCTTAGCCTCTTTCAGGGGGAGTCGTTGCATTTGCCACTCCGACATCCATAAGGACAACTTCCTCCTCGACTCGAACAAAAGTGTCTGGATCATAGACTTCCAGCACGTCGGCGTGCTCCCGCGGGAATTCCAGACCTACGCCTTCTTCAATATTGGCAAGGACTTTGCCGTAGAGCACTTGGCTATCGGCCTTCGAACACTGCTGATGCAATGGCGTCGATCTCGAGCTTTCTTCAGCAGCTTGGCGGGAATGCCAGCTTATGTATTCGTCCAATTTTATGGGTACTTAAAGCTATAGCTACCATTCCCCTGCAGGATTTACATAGTAGGCGTACATCGCGAGGGAAGCCCCATTATTTGTAACTTGTTTGGCTCAGCTGGTAGGGGGCTCTATCGTCGGCCATGTCCAGCGACCGGTCTCAGCAGACTAGTCAGGCAGTTCGCAGTGGTATCTATGAATGGCTCAAACTATGGAGGTCACAGTGGGGCCACATAGAATCTAGTAGACTGGTCCAAGAAGCAGACTGGTCACGCTGGGTGCCGCTGGGAGACGGTTGCAGTTGGGGCATCAGACTAGTCCTTTTAGATGACTGGTGCGCCCAGCGAATCCCCTGACCAGTCCGTGGGACGGACTGGTCAAGAGGAGGAAGTCGGTGACTGGTACAGGAGTCAAACCAGTCCAACACACTTGGGCAAGACGTGGTCATCTCTATGGGCTGGAGACTGGTATGGAAAGGTGACTGGTACGTGGGACGGACTGGAGAAAGTCGATGACTGGTGCGGGAGTCAGACTATGGGCCATGCAGGTAACGAGAATATGAAGTCCTTTGACCTCTCAAACCCGTTGGAATTCTAATAGCTAGATCATACTATCTATTTTACCAATAAATGTGCTATTTACAAGTTAAAAAGGTGGGTACTTTCCTCGGAACCCTACACAAGTCCGTGACTGGGGAAGCGTCACGCCACGAGGTAATGTCTCTATAAATCACATCTCTCGTGCGCACCTGCTGATCAGAGTCACTGATGGACCGCGCCTCCATCATTACAACGGCTGTGAGGCACTCGATCTCCCACGTGAATCAAGGGGCACTGGCTTATTGTGTCAAACTTAACAAGTGACCACATAAAGTACAGTACCTCCTGTCGATTGCATTTCGATGCTGCAAAATCAGTACGAATAGCCCTGCAGCGTAATGCAAATGCGTCGCCAGCTGTTGCAGTATCCTGCCGTCTACAGGCCAGAACAGTATTGAATTGGTGGGCTTAACAACCCGGCCTTTGTCGCTTTGGCCGTCCCATGTCACACTTATGGATATTCTTAGGTGCCAAAAATATATGTTATTGCAACCGCACCGCCGGCGGAACCCTGCGATATCCTGCTTAAAAAAACTCATCCTGTAATTCCAGGAAATATTTGCATCGTTGGTTGTGAAACTGCGTTATATATTGCCTACTTACCTCTTTATGTAGCACATAGCGGGTGGTGGATTGGCCTCCCTTGTGATTAACAACAACTCCTAGGGAAGAATTCCATGTAGAATCGCCCATCCACGTAATCGTCGCACCCTTTGCGATCGGGAAGGGTTTTCGACACACGCACGGGCCAACAACATACTCTTTCTTTCTTCTTGGACTTTCCTCAGCTCTCCGCCCTATTGATTCATGCCTCTGGAATATATACTCCTAATACTAGTGAGGCCTTGAACGATACGCGACGTTCGCAAACGTGTCTCGATTTTCGAGCACCTTCCAAAATCGAAACAACCTCCCAAGCTTGCCAATATTGCGCTTCCATTCGCTGTCTTCCACCCTTCCTACGGAAATATTGTTGTTGTCGTCGTCGGTTCCATGGCCGGAAATGCCATATCCCGCGACCTGGTTGAATCGAAAACCTTCGCTTATGAAGTTGTTGAGATCGACATGGTTATCTTCGGAGTTTGACTTCCTTGATGATTCAGCCAGCTTGGCACAGCGGCCGTGCTTTTTTTGGCGTAAGTGGCCAGAGTCGCTACGCGGGTCATCTGCTCTTTGAGCCCCCCCCGCCTTTGTTCGAAGAAACTCGCACAGAAATCACTGGCAATCATAGCGCGGATCATGTCGCCATCTGTTGACCGCCCCGAAACCTGTTTCGGCTTAGGCGCTGGCTTTGCGGTGTCGAGGGGTGCACACGTTCGCCACTTCGCGTGCTGTTTACACTTGGTGGAGTTGTGAGGACCCTTTGGCCGGGGGTCCCAATTTTCAACGAAGAGGGTCTGGAAACCTGCCAGAAATCAGATAAAGCCACGCGTCCGTGGAGCATTGAAGATTTGAAATTTGATCGGTCATTTGCAAATACCTGAATGACAACAATACTGTAAAATTCACAGAAATAGGGACGTTCTCTTTTCCAGAGTTTGGCAATCAAGTGGGTGAGATTTTGTTAGTCTTCATTCACGATAGCCGTCCAGAGTTTGTGATCCAAACAAACTCATTAGCACTGGTGGAAAAGCAGTCAACCCTGAACACGAGGCTACGTTAGGGAATCAAATGACCCGGCGAGAAAATCTGGGAATGCGTTTTGCAGTTCGAGATTTGCTGTGCTTTTTGGCACCAATGGAAATCCCAATACTATCTTGAATGATTACATAAGAATTTGATCGAAAATCAGCTGAGATTTGAACTACATTTGAGGGCTGTGAATGCGACCTTAATCCAGTTCGCAACCTTCGAGAGTTAGAGGAGAGGTGGTCCTAGTGGAGGCCGAGTTCATTTTATCACTCACGTTTGATCGACGGCATGTGTCTGTAATACAAATACTTGAGACGGAAGTTCTCCGCCCTCGCCGAAGCATCGTGTCAAAGAAAAAAAAATGAATTGTCAGGGCGGTTTGAATGTAATTTACCGGCGGAAAGGGATGTATGCGCTGTTTTGGGGGCGCCTGGCAAATGCCGGAGCCTCCTCGAGTTGGCAACCGCGCCTCAAATATGAATGTGAAAGACTCCTTAATATGTGCCATGTTACCAGACACGTTGCTGGACGTTGGTAGAACGCAGCATACAATGTCGTTGTGATGAGTCAATCCAACGGGCAATGAGACATATGGGGCAAGTATGGGGCAAGGCTGAAAGGGGGAATTATCGTTTCTCGGGGCCAGTATCACTATTGAAATTCTGAGAACGCAAGCGCGCAGTGATCCTTTCGTGACAAGTTGTCTCGTTAGCGTCTTCCCGAGTGGTGAACGTTGGCTTGCGAGGATCCCGGTGTTTGGGTCCCGCATTGGATTGCGATAAGCGGTGGTTCCGTTCCGCCCGAGTTTAAACTACTGTGTTTGTTGTTCTAATGAAATGAATGAATTGCCGCGCTTCTCCTTAAACGGCACCCCTGAAACTAACAGGGGTTCTCTTTCACCTTCCACTTTCAACCACCTTGTGGCCATTATCGTCACACTTTGGCGCAGGCCATGCCTATCATCAAGACCGTAGCCATTCGTGCTGTACAAGTCGTGGAAGGTGTCTTTGTACGTGAAGAATCAACCTCAAAGTTGTAAACCTTGCTCATGCCACGTCGAACGCAGCGAGGCGGAGTAAAATCCGTTGCTAGTGTAGTAAAAACTCGTGAGTTCATCATCATAGTTTGCCTCGTTCGATATAGCGCATTGATCCATATCCCCATCAAAAGTTAGAGGTCTGTTGCCACGTTCCCCACGCCTCGAGTCCTAGCTAACGCTTTAGGCTTCAGCTTTGGTGGATCCGGATTGTGAGTTCGTAGTGGGTGGTCTGGCAATACCTGTCTCACAAATTCAATTTTAGATCGCCACTTTCTTGCCTACGAGCATTTCGACGATGCAACCCAACGAGCAATAAACCACAGCCATCGTTTCGAAAGTTTCGCTAAACAACGTCAGAAATGCACTGTCAAATGGTATGAAACCCTATTACCTCTCACTTTACCCCTCAAAATCGACTTTTCACCTACCAATCTTGCACAATGCTCACATTATGGTGAAAAGGCACATTGCTGGCCTCGACTACTTTTGGGCAGTCTCGGAAATGCTAGACTCTGCAGAAGAGTGTATATTCATTCTCGACTGGTGGCTAAGCCCGGAACTCTACCTCCGCCGTCCACCCGCGTTGCACGAGGAATGGCGCCTTGATCGACTGCTGAAACGGAAAGCGGAGCAAGGAGTCAAAATTTTTGTTGTTGTTTACAATGAAGTTCGGGGCGCTGCCAGCCAGAATTCCGAGCATACCCAGGTCAGCATACCGTTCTGGAACTTGGGATATGCACTGCTAAAGCGCATATGAATAGCACGCGCTTGAAGGGCTTCACTCTAATATACGCGTCATGGTACGTAATGTCTGACCTTATTTCTTAATCCAGCTCACTCTTGCGTACAGCGTCATCCTGAACATTTTGACCTGGATGTCACCCAGAATACGTTGCTTTGGAGCCATCATGAGAAAGTTTGTTAAATTTCCTGCCGCCTCATATCGTCTGTCACACAATTTGCCCAGGTTGTTGTCGTTGATAACCATAAAGCTTGCATTGGAGGGCTGGACTTGTGCTTTGGTCGATGGGACACCCAAACACAGTGAGTTGCTCACCGAGCTTCTAGGGCAATATATGTCTAAACTTTATTTACAGTCCCCTCGTCGATGTCCACCCTACCGAATTCGCTAAGACCTTGTTCCCCGGCCAGGACTACAATAACGCGCGATACGAGGATTTCCACGAGGTGGAAAACTACCTAGCAAACGAGTTTTCTATCCTCGAGCAAGTCCGCATGCCCTGGGAAGATGTTTGTCCCTCAAGTGTGGATCCGTGACAGCAATCTAATTGTCTTGACCAACTCAGATACACATGACCTTGATTGGACCAGCAGTATTGGACATCACGCAGGTGATTTTATTCTCGCTCCAGCCATAAACCCAACGTGTATCAATGCCGTCCATAGCACTTCATCGAGAGATGGAATTTTGTCAAAGTGCAGAAGGTATGCCAGCGGACGTGCTTCCGAAGAAATTTGTACTAATATATCGTCATAAAGTATCGACACAACCCGTTAGCACGTTTAACCGCCCTCCCCCAACCTACCCTCACAGTCTCTTTAGGAAATATGGGTATCTCGCGTTCCCACATGATGTATCAAGGACTTCATTAGAAGTAGTAAGGCAACATCGGCACCTCGCTTTCTGGCAGACGAACGGTATTCACTGGGTCCAACGCTGGCTCGGAGAATATACGCCTCCCGAGAATACGTCCGAAGACTCGCCGAACGGAACTTGCAAAGTGCAGGTCGTTCGTAGCTCCAGTCGATGGAGCCATGGCATTGAAACCGAGCACTCTATTCAAAACGCGTGTATGTGACCCACCTTTCGACGTTGATTATATCAACCTGATGATGTTGTGGCAGACATACAATTAATCAAAGAATCCAAGCACTTTATCTACATTGGTACTTCGAATCTCCCAGATGTAGTCCTCAGGCTAGTTTCTAAAAACTTGCGCAGAGAATCAATTCTTCATATCGAACACCTGCGACCAAGGTCCTATAAAGAATCGTATCGCCGAGGCTCTTGTCGAAAGGATCCTTCGCGCAGCATCCGAAGGCAAGAAATTCCGCGTGAGTTGCTCAGGACCAAAACCGAGATATTCTTTGTCAACTGACCAATTTGGAAGGTTATCGTTTGTATACCTGAGGTGCGCGAAGCCATACGGCTCAACTAACGAAAATGTTAACCCCAATTGTATCTGCAAGGTGCCTGGTTTCGCAGGTTCTGTAAAGTCAAGCTCGATCTCAAACATTTTGTACGGAGCAATGCAGTCGCTCTACAAAAACCCCTGATTATTTCTTCCTCTAGAGCCGCTCAATTCCGTACAATCAACCGCGGGGGGCATTCCATCTATGAGCTGATTACCAAGGCTGGTTACAATCCGTCAGTTACTTTCACATTTGTTTTAGCCAGGAGATTAAAATGCTTTTCGTCAACTACAGATCGGACTATATTCGCTTCTATCATCTGCGAAATTACGATGTGAGTGCTCATTGAGGATACCATCAAACTTTGTACGCTGACTGCGTCGCACAGCGTATCAATGGGCCGCCGTCATTGATCGACGCTATGGAGAAGAAGAGTGGCGTATCATTTGATCAGGCTCAGGTTGCTTTGGCTCGCCAGTGGCTTGGACATGCCAACGACGTGGACGTTCCCCGTACCATTGTTGTTAAATCTCCTCGGGCAGGTCAATGGGGCATGGTACTCGGCCCAAACATGGGTAAGGCCGATGACGAGGAACAAGATGATGAGAAGCGTATACCTGTGCCGAAAACATACGAGGAGGCTAAAGCGATTGTTGAAAGGTTTGAGAGTGCTGCGCCTCGCAGCGATGATTTGGTTGCGGACACTGTCAGTCAGCACGTACAACTTGACGAGACTACTCTACAACACGAACAATGGTTGGGTACACCGCAAGAAGAGAAGAATGCGTAGGTGCAGCGCCCTGCGTCCGAAGCCCGATTATCTTATGCTCTTTTGCACTGCTTCATAGTTATGTCTCTGAAGAGATTTACATCCATACCAAGGTAAATACATCCGTGCCCAAAATCTCACCTCGTCCGCTAACACGCCCGGTGCTGCAGTGTATGATAGTTGATGACATGCAAGTCATCGTGAGTTTTTTCTTCTAGCCTAGTTTTCTTTCTGAATCCCAATGTCTCCTTAGATGGGATCAGCTAATCTGAACGACCGTTCAATGGTGCGTGCGCCAGGCTCTCTCCCACCTGCCTTACCGATTACTCATGTAATAATAAATCAATTTTGCACAGTGCGGCGATCGAGATTCGGAGATTGCATTGGTTGTGGAAGATACTCGCCTCATCCCATCACGCATGAATGGCGCGGAAGTACGTTCAGCCCATCATTGCGCGAAACCGTCTGCAGCGAAGCTTATTTTCTGTGCTGCAGTACGAGGCTGCAGCTTTCGCCGCGACTCTTCGCCGGAAAATCTTCCGAAGTAAGTGGACCTTGTCCACGATACCACTTGGAACACGCGCTTATGATGCTTTTCCGGCATAGAGCACTTGGGTCTCATTCCCCCTCAAATGTCAACCTCAAAGGATGACCCTGTCACCGGATTCATGCATCCTAGTCCATCACCTCTCCCTGACGAGTCGACGGCGATGGGAGCCGACCTTGTCATGGATCCTCTTGACGATGGTATGCTCATGCTTTCTCGCGAAGTTCACGTAACTGATCATTGGCTGTGTTTCAAATTTCCCACAGCTTTGTTCAATCGCTGGAACGATCAAGCAAGAGTTAATACTGCTGTCTACGCGAGACTATTCCGCACTGTTCCCTCGAATGCGGTCACATCGTGGAATGCGATGAAGGTACTTTCCAACAACGGGTTAATCATATACTAGTCTCTCAATGATGTCATTGCAGGCATATCTCCCTGTTGTGAAACAGGGCCATCTTGCTGACCCTTCGGCGCCACTTGAGAACGTAGAGGAACGCCTGTCGACAATACGGGGTCACCTCGTCGAAGCTCAACTTAATTTCCTCACCGAAGAGAAGGACTGGACCAGCGACACCTCTGTCTTATGGTCAGGTGTCGATCCTGCTGTCGAGATCTACACTTGAACACAGGAAAAAGAAACGATTTTTCGTTAATGAAGCGTCATGCATGACTACTGGAATTTTTTGGACTTGTCATTGCGGAGTCAATTGGTAGTTAGTTTGCGTCCTTGTAGGTTCCTCGATTGCTTGATACTTGACTTTTATTCCTGCTTTTGTCAGATACATTGGTGTACGCTCCGCTTTGCCTGAATACCTACCTGCTACCCTAGCCACTATATTCCTGTCCATACGCGGCGACGCAGAAATATATATATCACGACATGCCGACGTCCATCAGTTGTTAACGGAATGGACACCATTTTGGAACAAGTACCAGATGGACGCAGGAATTCTTTTTTCTCAGGGTACGTTGAACTAGCAATCTACGGGAAACATTGTAGACGCTTTGACCGATCAGATTGCTTGGTCGACGTGTACAGCCGCTGAAAATATAGTCGGAGAAAACTGGCACTTTGATTTTTGGTATTTTGTCCATTTTTCGCACCCCCGAAAAAATGAACCCCACAGGGCTCAGTTTACACTCAGTTTTCAAGACCCAAACCAGTTTTGGCTAAGTTTTGTCAAACGTGAACACTCCCTATTCATCGCGTCGCTTTACTTCTACAATTTGAGGTAGGCTACTGTCCGCCAGCTCTGCCTGTTCGATAGGGAGCGTCAAACTTCGATCCCGTGCATCCTGTATATCCCAATCAGCGATATCCCAGTCGAAATAACTATTTTCGAATTTCTCCTCTTCATTGCCCTCATCACTCTTCTGGTCACTCTCCATCCCATTTTCACTGCAAGCAATCTCTGAACCGGCATGCTCCTCACGAACGGATATTTCAACAGAACTCCAATCAAGAGGTCCAGAGTCCTTGCCCCCTAGGTGTCCGTTCAAGTCGGTAAACCGCCTTTTCAACCCCCAATAGTCCAGAAACTGATCGTATTCAAGTCTGCGACTGTAATCCAGCAAGTAACCGAATTCCGATGGAAAGCCAGCAGTGAGTGTATGACCAGATGTCGCTGCTTTCGACGCATGAATGCGACGCATGCTATTTTTCTTTGATTCGTCGTCGGAGCCAAAAGCCCTCCAAGGGAGGTCACCGCGCAAGAGGAAACAGGCGATATAGGCGAGGGATTCAAGGTCGTCGCGCGGTCCAAGGTCTATGATCTTCCATGAACCCAGGCGTCTCATGTGCATAAAAATCAAGCACCCACCAATGCCATCGTGTGCATTAAGACTTGCCCAATGAAGTGTTCCGACAATATACTTTGACTCCTTCAATGGATCATGCCTGGTTGGTGGGGCAGGCTTGATGCGCCGGGAGATGCCAAAATCAATGAGGACGATCTTGGATGGATCGGTGGGCGAGGAGAGCACATTCTCGGGCTTAATATCCCGATGAACGAAACCATGTTTGTGTATATGCTCGAGGGCGGAAAGCTAAGGCAGCTTTCAACCATTTGCAATGTGAACGAGGACATAGAAAGCATAGCCTGAGTGCAACACACACCATCTGTAGAACGATGCAAGTAACAGTTGTCATGACCACAGGCCCAGTAGCGCAGTCCTTAATGCTCGGGCCTAAGAGCTCCATGGCTAGATACTCAAAGTGAGGCAGGTGACCATATCCGTATATCACTGGGATCGCCGGATGTCCTTGGAGGAGCTGAAGTATCCTACTTTCATATTGAAGGGCAGTGCGCTTGACTCGCAGAGGCACCCGTGATTTCTTGACCGCAACTGTTCGTCCTGAGTTCGCTTCCACGGCTTGGAGTACGAGACCCTGTGGTTGGTTGCCAATGGTGGAACAATGGTGGCACATCAGCGCATCAGTGAGGAACGGTAGAAACATTAATATGCGAGCCAGCAAAGACGGCCCACATATGCGCCAGTCCCGAGAACTTGGGCAAGGCGGTAGGCCTGGGGTGGGGACATGGCAGCTTCTGGATGACGGCATTAATATTAATATTGCAGCCCGGAGCACGTGAGTCGTGACTGCTTGGGCCTTAGCTGGCGGTACTTATTTGCCATAGCAGCTGGCTGGTTGCTACCATCGTTGCATGCATTAGTGAACTTCCACAAGAAATCCGGAATCCATATATTGATCATGCTGCCATAGGCGGCGCATATGGCGCTGATGAACTATTAATTGGCCCGTTGATGCACGTACCCATTTCTGTATCCATCATCATACTTCGACTCTCGTGATAGATAGAATGCTGGCTCTCCCGCTGACGCCGTACACGGCGTACGTTGCCGCCTACACAATGCATATGTCAGTAAGGGTGTGATTGCGTGAGCTTTTTCCCCACCCCGCAGCGGCAGATTAAAACTACGGCGCATCAGATAAGTTGAAAAAAAAAACCTTTCCCCACAGCACTCACGTTGGTGTACATGGCATCAGGCAAATCCCATGCGGTCATGATCTGCGACGGGCCCGATTTTCCAAACCCTCAGCTTGAACCCCCTGAAGACGATGTGGATCGGAAAGCTTATCCTATACCCCGTCCGGGTGGTGCGGGGTGTCGTATATCGCAGTTTCGATCGGAATCCCATGAAACGAACGCGTGCGCCGAACCAATCAGCCAGAACGTGAGAGGCGCATGCAAGGGAAAGATGGAAGACGTTTCGTGTGATACTGTGTGAATTTAGATGAACTCCGCTTCATCTTACGGCCTTGATAGCTTCCTTATATCATGCATTACCCGCTGCGAGTTTGGCATGAAACACACCAGTTATGTTCCGACTGTCCGGAGAACAGGTTCGGGCAGTTCCGTAATTGGACGCACGTCCAAGAGCACCCGAACAACGTGTAAATGTCGGCGCCACTCGGGGCATTCTTCGCGGCTTGAATGAGGTCAAAATAATTAGGAAAAAAATGCTGCTCCGGAGAGGGTCGAACTCTCAACCTCCTGATTGCTGTGAACCGCTGGTTCATAACAGTCAGACGCGCTAACCAATTGCGCCACAGAGCAGGCAGATGTCGACTGCAGGGAGTTTGTCGTTATCTTCAAACCTTTCACAGGAGTTATGATGCTTGTCTCCAGCGAAAAGGGGAGTGGCCAAGTGGGCATTCTGGCCAATTAACGCATTAATGCTCCTAAATTCTCCAGGAAAGTTCGCATTTCACCTTACGTTTGGCCTGCATCAGACAAGTCAAAGGCTACTTGCCAGCGGGCAGGGAACATCCTCGAAATAGGATCCAAAAAGGGAGGAAATGACATCGCAGAATTCCGTAAAGCCGATTTAGCAACCGAGCACCTGGAAGCGTTGTGGACCATGGGGCGGTGGTGTCTGCTCAACACTGCACACTCTAACGACGGCGGTGTGTACCAGTCCGATCCAAGGCGTGCATATGAACGAGTATGCAAAGTCCCGGAACATAGTGGCTAGCTAAGATATAGCATAGTGAGCGTCCTGAGCGCACAGCGGTGAAGTACATGCCCCCACACCTCCCACACGTGGTACGCTTGCGCGATGGGACGACCGGAGCGATGGCATGCCCTGCGGTGCGAAAAGTTCGTAGCAAAAATTTGCATAATATGGTTAAACGCAGGCCTCTGTACGTATTAGAGAGCCCAATATGATCCCTATGCCCTAGAAATCGCGACTCCGTTTGTTTTGTTGTTTTGTTTTTGTTTGGCTTGTATGTGTGTCGAGGGTGATCGAATCACGTGGCCGTTCGCGAACACCATATAGTCAAGGCAGGTTGGCATTTTCGACCACACTCTGTCTCTTAACCACCACCTCACCTTACCCCCTCTTCTTAACAACAACCCTTCACACAATGTCTGGACGCGGCAAAGGTCAATCTGATTGTACCCTGCAGTGATGAACGAATGGCTGACGTGACGTGATGCACAGGTGGCAAAGGTCTTGGAAAGTACGCGTCGTCTTCAACGCCGCTGATCAGCGCTTATGACGTGGAGCGAATGACTCGAGGCTAACGCGTTTTTCTGTGTCATCATTGTAGGGGTGGCGCCAAGCGTCATCGCAAGATTCTGCGTGACAATATTCAAGGTATCACTAAGCCTGCTATCCGTACGTATCTTTCTGTGTGACAAAAGTGTCCCAAGTGTGTGGTCGCTAACGACGTCTATATCTGGTCATCGTAAATTTTGCGATATTTTAGGCCGTCTCGCTCGGCGTGGTGGCGTCAAGCGTATCTCGGGTCTCATCTACGAGGAGACGCGTGGTGTTTTGAAGATCTTCCTCGAGAACGTCATTCGGGACTCGGTCACCTACACTGAGCACTCTAAGCGAAAGACGGTCACTGCTCTCGATGTTGTCTATGGTGCGTCGGCGCTTGTGAAATACGATCCTGATATTCATATGACGGTTTATGCAGCATTGAAGCGCTCTGGCAAGACTCTTTATGGTTTCGGAGCATGAAGTGGTTATGGGTGTCTTATTCTGGTTTTATGTTCATGTACTTGTAAATGTTTTACCACCCAATACGCTCGTATAATTTCGCTGTTCGCCGCCGTCATGCCCGCCTTTAGCCGCCCGTTATTGACATGTTTACATAAACATTGCTCCATCGTTGATGCGCGCACGGTGCTCACGCGAAACGCCCAAGCACCCGCCATCCGGCACCGCCTGCCTCCGTCATCCCTAAGCGCCGGGCGTAACAACTCATACAACTAAAATCCTCGCCACCCATTCGCCTGTTGCCGCGTAGCTCCTTTGCACGCAGGGGTGGGCCATTGCCAAAAGACTGCCACGTCGCTAACATTTGGACATATGAAAGCGCTGTAGTACTGCGTTGCTTACCAGAAAGCTGGTGAGTTGGCAACAGAGACCGTTGATATGATTACTGATACATGATGTCAAGTCATGCACTGGCGAGTAGTGGTCGCCTTTACCATAGTTGTGGACTAGATTCTGTGCATGTGTTCAGGTACGCAACTCTGGTGGTGTTGACCGATGACCGGTTCACAAAGCCATGTGCGCCGTCCTGTAGTGATCGGCTTCATGCGCCCGACCCAAGCCAAACACGGCCATGTCAGGACTTGAGACAAATCGATTCATTGATCGAGAGACAATATCAGACGGTAGATTTAGCGCCTTGTGCCAGATGATTCTTCCCTCAGCGCCACAGGGAGATGAAATGATGATAGATGGATGGTTAGCTCCTTCTCCTGTCATTGCCAACATTCCCCTCCCCTCCTCTCTCCGTCCTCTGTTCCTTCCCTCCTCATCCTCCAGCCATGACGCATTTCTCGCCAACGGCTGTCCTACTTTGGTCAATCTTGTCAACGCTTGTAAGTCAGTTTATCCACTCGAATCACGCCACGTCGTGCGTCAGCTCGCTTCCATTCTTTACCTCTCTGGAGGTCCATTGAGATCTATGTATTGACTCGATTGTGCAACTTGTCTCTCCCCAACCGTAGCTTCTCGTCTTCCTGGTCTGGTACGTCGTCCAATGCTCAAATGTTGCTGCCGTGTGTCTGACCGCGCCAACAATATTGACGCGTATCTGTTCAAAGGCACCTGTGGAAGTTTGACAGATTTGCGGTGCGTCCTTGATGTTCATGAATGTTGGGCGTGCCTCGACTGATGGTACGCGGTATATTTGCAGTGTCTGGGATGGGGACCATCACGCGGCATGACCGGTACTGGTGGCTTCAAAAGACTTATGATAGTATGTAGCCTCATATACGTGTCCTCCTATACAGTCGTTGACACCCTATATAGTATTCATACATATGTTCTGTGCCACTGCTGTTGTTCTACAGCGTCATATTCACTGTCATTAAGTATTATGAGGTACTACTCGACTTCCCATCCGCCCGTCTGTTGCGCTTGTATAAGACGCTGATGTATCCCCGCTTGATTCTCGTTTGAATTGCGGCGTACAGGGATATCTCGTCGTCTCACCTCCGGGAATTTCCCCGGGAACCCAACAAGTTGTCCCTTTACCCTTTGAATTTTGGGGTGACTCGCCAAAACGCTGGATTCTCGCGCTATACATTGCATTTAGCGTTGCATGGGCATTAGAGATTGTTTCTCATCTTGAAGGTATGTGACGATCCTACCACGGGCTAATAGCTGCAATTGCGTTTTGAATAACTTCTCCTGATCGTGCTTTTCCTCCAATTTACCACGTTCAAATGGCTGAAATCGTCGCCTGCACGCCGGTTTCAATAACCGCTTGACAATTTGTTCACCGGACACCCACAAATTCCAATCCATACTGCGCAATTGGTCCGCCTCTCAAATGCGATGTGTTACGGCGCACAACTGGTTTAATTGGTCATGCTACCTCCATGCACTCTTCGCTAAATGGTGCCCCGTTCTGCCCATGACATTCCGTGAACCGGGTGTCGTCTCTGTACGGCGTGGCTCGACGTCGGCAGAATTGAACTTCTGGCTATTCTTGATGTCCCCCGCGGCGCCAAGAAACTGGTTCTTAAGCTCGTATTTTATGACTTGGGCGCTTGGTAGCGTCGCTGCGTTGGCAGGTCTACCTGTGACGGCGATTGTTACAAGGCATGACACTTGCAAGGTTCGCTCCTGTTTCCCATCATGCGGGCGGCAGTCCCCACAGCACGCAGCGCCCTTCTTTCTCTATTCCTATCGCCCACAATCATGGCTAATAACCGGAAGTACAGAGCGAGGCGTGGATTTTCTTTGTGGGCTCATGCGGATCTTTCATCATCACAGTTGCATCCCTTAAAGTGCTGTGCGTCCCTTCCACGTCTTCGCCATAGCCTCGTCTAATGAATCAATTGATGGGTTTGTGCATTTAGCTGGCAGTTCCCTCGATTCATCGCATTACTCCGGAAGCAAGGGGCAGACCCGGAAACAGTCGTGAGATTATCAACATACTCCCAGTTAAATGTACGTTCAGTTCTCTTTTTAACTCCAATGTCATCTCACAACATGGTTCCTTGCTCACGCTTTTTCCACACGCGGTCAGAACGTTCGAGTGCTTTTCCGTTTCCTCTTTGTGTTGCCGCTTCTTGCCCTTGCCATCGATGGTATACGTCCTGGACACCGCCATGAAGTCAACGAAAGTGGGTACGTACACTACGCAAGTATACTCCCAATGAGTGTATTCAAATTCACCAATCCAACCCCTCTACCCATACCTAACATTCAGATTTGCTACAGGTATGTATCGGCGCTAGCTCGCCTCAGGGTTCTAGCCCGAGTTGTCTTACGTGGCGTGCGTTATGACAAACTTACGTATATCACTCACCCGTAGATATACTCGTGATGACAGCTGGAGTGGGTTGTGTAGTGCAATCTGCGCTTACACTCTTGGTCTTCTTCCCGCGGTCCATCGTGCAAGAGAATGGGTTCACATTAGCTTCTATATCCGATGCTTCCCAGCTGCGAGCCAGAGAGGAAGACGACTATGACGGGGGTCGCGGCGATGAACCATGGTATCCGTACCCCATGGCTGAAATTGGCATGCGTAGG